>Ga0316205_10000467_pt1 | contig 74286 bp, 79 predicted proteins | sample 3monthpyrite_MG_FD_204941 | JGI IMG/M metagenome (GOLD analysis project Ga0316205, IMG submission 204941) | Microbial mat bacterial communities from mineral coupon in-situ incubated in ocean water Damariscotta River, Maine, United States -... | ecosystem: Environmental > Aquatic > Marine >...
TCAAGCCGCTGGTCAGTGCGATGCGAACCGCTTCAGCGCGGAATTCGGGTGTGGATCTCGATGCCATTGTTGTTCTCCTTTGTGGCAAATTACCAAGTCAAAGGAGCGGAACAATTCCGTGACAGGTTCAAACCAGCATCATGTTGGCAACCAATGTGTTGACCACGAACCGAAGCATGCACCCACAGGACCTCAATCTGAACCTGCGACAGAGAAATCAGGGACGGCAAAAACGTGAATGACCCGCCTTGGCGGATCAAAGCGCTCGCGACAAAGGGCTTGACTAAACCGTACCCGTTACCGAAGTCCTGAGCCTAGAGCGATTTGATGACTGTTAACTGACGCACGACTTCTGGGGGATAGCTGACGTGAATAGTGCCAATGCGGAGCCGCGGTTCGGTGCGGCAATAAATGCAGGTTTGGCCAAAGTTGAGGTCACGACTGATGGGGATTCTGTCCGTGTTGCAGGTACGGTAAGAATTTGGATTTAGCTACGGCTCGAAAAAACAGCTCTTTCTCAGGATGTGGGAGGCATACCAGGTGCAAAGCATGTAAGCATGATTGCATGCAACGCGCTTTAGCGCGACGCGCCAAAAGAAAACTCGCCTGCACCGACAGGGGCGCTTGTGCTTGCAATATATGCAAGCATAGTCTATGTAAACTGATGAACAGCAAACACCGCAAAACTCTGACCGTTGTCTTTACAGACCCAGTGTCAGGAACAATCGAATGGTCAGCGGTTGAGCGCCTGCTTGTCGCCGCTGGCGCACAGGTGATTGAAGGACGCGGCTCACGAGTGCGGTTCGAAAAGGATGGCGAGGTTGAGACGTTTCATCGTCCACACCCCACCAAGGAAGCCAAACGCTATCAGGTGCGCGCCGCTCGCGCATTCTTGGAACGGATCGGAGTAACGCCATGACGAATACCATGACCTACAAAGGCTACTCGGCCCGCATTGAGTATGATGATGAAGACGGCATTTTCACAGGACGTCTCGCCGGTATCAGCGATGGTGTCGGCTTTCATGGGGATACAGTCGAGGCGTTGCGGGACGCCTTTCAAGAGGCAGTCGAAGACTACATCGAAACCTGCGAGAAGGTCGGCAAGGAGCCGCAGAAAGCATTCTCGGGTCAAGTCATGTTTCGTGTTGATCCCGAGGTACACCGCAAGGCGGCACTCGCAGCAGAGCTGTCTGGCAAAAGCCTGAACCAGTGGGCCGAAGAGGTCCTTGGGCGCGCGGCAGGATAGGCTGGAGCCACGACGTCCAAAGCTGTCAACTTGCTTTCAGCAAGTGACATTCCAGCCGCCCTTTTGTCGGTGCGACCAAGATATTTGGGGTTTTTTGCTCCAAACGCAGGGCAGCCAAAATGATCGTGCCCGTTTCGTTGTCGCTGATGTAGCCGCGAAACAGGGTCTCTTCGTACTGCTCATTGAAATCTAAAGTTGGATCATCTGCGAAACCGAGACTAATTTCGGTCATGTGGGCATTGAGCAGTCCATACCAGACCGTCACGAAATCACTGTCCTGGGCTTTGTTTCACAAATCATCTGATGTTCGAGCTTCCCCTTACCCCAGACGGAGTTCGCCTACTGGCTCAGTGATAGGTATAGCTCCGGCGCTCGTCGGCTTCCAGGGTTTGGCATTTTTGCGCGGCGGGATCACTGTATGGGCGTTTCTGGCGGCAATCGCCTCGTGGCATTTACGCGTGTCATACGCCCCATCTGCGGTGACGCTGCCGATGTCCTGATCGGGCGGGATTTGGTTCAGGAGTTCGGGCAGGCGCAGGTAATGCACAGGGTCAAAGGTGATGTCGTCTTTGTCGTAGGACCGGATATGCTCTGCGATCACTTCAGTGGCACAGCCAATAATGACGCGATCCACAAAGCCTTTGATCCAGACCTCACGGTGACGAGAAGAACGGTTCGATCCGTGTTCAAGTCTGGCTAGGCGGAACAGACGTCGAGCCGATAGCTCGCCGAAGCGAAAATCGACTGCAACTGCGTCATCGATCTGCAGTTCAATCTGGAACCGATCGCATAGTGAATGGTTGTCGTGGGGCAACCGATATTTATGAAAAGGAGATCACGATGAACTGGGATCAAATCCAGGGGCAATGGAAACAGCTTAAGGGAAATGTTCAAGCCAAATGGGGCGAACTGACCAAAGACGAAGTCGATGAGGTCAAAGGCGACCGGGAAGCATTGGAAGGCAAAATCCAGGAGAAATACGGCAAGTCGAAAGAGGAAGCAAAGCAAGAAGTCGACGACTTTCTTTCCTCGATCTAAGGGCTAGCCGCGTCGTTCGCTTCCAATTGTATCTTTGCCTGCAACCGGCGGATGGGCTAGCTTGCTGTCCAGGCAGAAGGCCGATCCGAATTCGCGCCACGCGTCGAAGGATTGGATAACCACGTGCGGACACCGCGGGAAATGATCAGGTAATTTCGCGGGTTTTTGACCATCCCCGCCGCAGTAAGTCTTTCAGGACTTTTAGCGGCGGGGATGGTATTTTTTACAGAGCAGCTACTGGCGAAGTGGGATTGGCCACTGCCGTCGTTCATTCTTATTTCAAGAGAAACCGCAAGCAACGTTTTGGGCGCCATTGCCGCGGCATCAATGTCTGCCTTGGTCATGGTGTATTCGATCGTTCTGCTGGTCTATACGCTGGCCGCAGGGTCGATCGGGCCGCGGTTGCTACAGCGCTTTTGCAAGGACCGTGTGAACCAGATTGCGGTTGGATCGCTTGGCGCAACCTTTCTGTACAGCATATTTGCGATGTGGCTGATCCGGAACGATGCATCGGGCAATCTTGCGGTTGGTGTAGCCATTCTCCATTCGATCATCTCGGTTCTGCTTTTGCTGCTGTTTGTGCATACCGTTTCGACGCGCGTAACAATCGACCAAGAAACGGCGAGGATTTCCGGGGCGCTGGATCGTCAGATCGATAAGGCCATCGAGGTTAGTGCCAATTTGCATTACTCTGAAGTTGTCCTGCGAGATGACGTGGCAAGGAAGATTAATTCGCCAGGTACGGGCTATGTAAATTCGATTGAGGCCGATCTATTGGTCAAAACCGCCGAAGACGATGATGCCGTTATTGTCTTTGCAGTGCAACCCGGCGACGTTCTCGTGGTGACCGATGTTTTGGCATGGGTATACGGCAATGCCGGTAAGGAATTGGAAGTAGTCGTTCAGGCTGCTGCGCCCCTGATCCCTGCACGGGACCCGAGTGGCGAGATCCGCTTTTCGGTACACCTTCTTGTCCAAAACCGCCCTGAGGGCCTTGTCGCCGGGTGTGAATGACACGTTCACTGCGATCATCAGTATCGACCGGTTGTTGGCCTCGCTGGCGCGCGCTTGGTCGTCTGACCTGTGCGCGGGTGTTTGCCGGGACAAGGCGGGAGCCGTTCGGGTGGTATACCCATCTATCACCGCAAGCTCATTGTTTCATGACGCTATACCGCCGCTTCGGCGCGCTGCGCGCGGGAACGGTCTTGTCACCTCTGCGATTATTCGAGCATTGAAGCGTATTGCAAGATCGGCACCAAGGCAGGATTCCGAGGCGATCGTTTGCGAACTGGAAGTTACAGGTGCTGAAGCCTGTAAAAGCGAAATGCTCGAACATGAAACCGACCGGAACTGCCAAGACATGGAAGATGCGATTTCGTTGATCAAGCAGCGCGATGAGGGTCGATCAACCAAAAGAACGGCTGATTGCGCACCAGACGAGCGGGGACAGCTCTGTCTGGCGCGCTTTCGAGTTCATGACTACATCGGTTTTACTGTCGACCGCGAACGAAATTCAAAACAACTGCGACCAAGAACAATACCAAGAATACAAAAAACAGTATCTGCGCGATTCCTGCAGATGCCGATGCAATCCCCCCGAAACCAAACACGGCCGCCACGATAGCGACCAGAAAAAAGATCAAGGCCCATTTGAGCATACGAAAACTCCCTAGTGTTTCAGGCTAGTCAACTCGGGTCTGGCAAATTGGTTCCAGACTGATTCATACCAGTTCGTCTGGGACCCCGGGGACGGGCATGCCAATCTCCCTCGCTGTGTGTGGGTCATGTGGTACGAGGAAGCCCTTCCGCTGATCGGGAGCGCGTTGCGCATTTTCGCCCGCCAGCCCGGCCCAGGTCATGGCCATGTCAGTCAGGTCGAAAAAATTTGGCTTAGGGCTTTCTGGCAACCAATGCTCGAGCGCGACGCGCCGCAGTTTGTGGACGCTGGCGGCCTGCGTGCATTCTACAGCAGCCTCAGTGTCCCACTTCATGCTGCGTCCATTCAGATTGGCTGAACCGACGATGCAACGGTTGTCGTCGATGATGAGGACCTTGGAATGTACATAGATGATTTCCGCGCCGTGAAGCTGATCCCGGGCGTCTGACGCGCTGGCGACCTGTCGAACGGGGCTTAGGATTGCCGCGCGTGGCCCGAATGCGTCGCGCAACGCGCCGAGGCATTCGGTCTGCAGATATTCTCCCATCCGCTCGGGCAGCCCACACTTCTCCTCAAAGGCGATCAGCTCCGGCGCGGCCGGCAATATCATGACCAGATTGACGTTTGGATTACTGTCTGCGGCGCGCGCAAGTGCATCGGCGATGGTTCGACTGCGAAAGAACTGTGTTTCGATATAGATCGCTTTTTTGGCTGATTGAATTGCCTGGATGTGGGCCTGTTCGATTTCATTTACAGCGGTTTTGGGCGAAAATATCAGGCCGACCCGCCGCGTTTGGACCGAGATCGTGCGCCGCAGACGGATGCCCTGCAACTGGCTTTCGCCCATCGGGATTTCGTCAACCTCCAAGGGGCTTATCGGCGAGATGAGATTGACGCCATTTTGCGGAGCATGGCGGGATTGTTCACGGCGAAGCGCCTTCATGCGTAGTCGGCTCTGGTTCCAGCAAGATGCAATGTGATGAGAGATGTCGGCGACGATGTCTCCTGTCACGTGCAACGCGACATCGTGCCATGTCTCGCTTGCCTCGCGGTCATGCGTCGGGTTGTCAAAACGCCGTTCGTCTATATCCAGACCGCCGATGACTGCGGCGCGGTGATCGGCCACGGCAATCTTTTGGTGAAATGTCGCTGGATAGAGACGCGGCAGCCGAAGGGGATGCCATGCGATCTTGCCGTCCCTTTGCTGTCGAAGATACCTCCAAACGCCGGGACGATGCGCGAAGGTGTCAGAGCGGTCATCAGGCGGCAATGCGTTCATCTCCTGGCGTTGCCGTTCCAACTCGCGCGCCGCCGGCAGCCATAGGCCGAGCCGGATGCCCTTGCCCACACGGGCTTCATGGCGGACAACCATGGTTTCGATATCGTCGTCAGGTTCGAGCTTTCCAAGGGCAGCCGCCGCCCGAATGCTGCCCTCGTGCAAATCGGGGCCCACAATCGGGTCAAAATCCGACAGCAGGATGCGTACGGTCACGCCGTCCTGCAGGCGATGCCGAAGAAGATCAAGCCAGGTATCGCCCACGTCTGTCATGTATTTCAGACGGGTGGTCGGATCGAAGATACGGAACGACAGCCAGAGGTGATCTTTCGCTTCCATCGCCAACCGCTCGAAAGCTGGAAAGCCTTGATCGGCGGTGATAAGAGGATTGCATGTTTCGACCTTTCGAAAGGGAGGGCTATTGGACGGGTTCACACTTGTTCCTTTGAGCGTCTGATGTTGGATGTCGGATCAGGTGATCCGGATGTTCAAGCATCGGGTCGGTCAATCGAACCCCTGCTGGTCATGAACCTGCTCATCGCGAGGACGAGTGCCGCCAGGGAAGCGATCACCAAAGCATGCACAAAAAACCCAAGGCCCGACGCCATGCCGACAGCACCAGCGACCCAAAGGCTGGCAGCGGTTGCCATGCCGCCTACCTGTTCGTCGCCTTGAATAATGGCCCCGGCGCCAAGGAAACCGATGGCACCGATTAGTCCCTGCACGATGCGGGTTGGATCAGAATTGATGTCGCTCTCGGCCAACATGGCGGCAAGTTCGATAGTAAGAATAGAAAAACCGGCAGCCCCGAGTGAGACAAGCATATAGGTCCGGATACCGATTTTCCTGTGACGTACTTCCCGGTCAAGGCCCAGCAGGCCACCGGCAACCAGGGCACAGATCAGGCGTAGCCCGAAGTCTAACGGGCCGATGCTTCGAAAGCCGGAAATCAAAAGTTCTTCCACGCAACGTCCTGGTTCGTAGGGGCCATCTGATCGGCGCCGATTGCTACACTATATGAAATCCAGCGCCCTGGCACCCCACCGAGAATTCACCGAAGCTGCGAGCATCTGTCCGAAGACCTAGGACAGTTGAGAGGCCAATGCGCTGCGCGCCCGGCTGACGCGGCTTTTCACGGTGCCTGGCGGACAGTTTTCACGGCGCGCGACTTCAGAGACAGAATACCCAAGGGCACCCACCAGGACGACAGCGTTTAGCTGTGGACGGGGAAGCTCGTTGATCCGTAGCTTCAATTCCTTGAGTAACAATGCGTCTTCCTGTGCCCCACCCACAGCGCATATCGGGCCACTTGTCATCGCTTCGGTCAGCTCAACCTCACGTTTGGCGCGGCGCATCTTCGTGCGAAACAGGTTCTTCAGAATGGTGAACAACCACGCGCGAAGATTGGTGTTGCAATCGAACTTGTCACGATTTGAAATGGCCCGCAGCATGGTTTCCTGTACCAGGTCATCGGCCAGTTCGACGTCTCTGGCCAGGCTACAGGCGTAAGCCTTCAGATTCTTGCGGTATTTGAGTAACCCAAGATCAAATCGGTCCCGCTCGGAAAGTTCAACAGTGGATTTACCAGCGCTTAAAGATACTGGAATATCGGAAAGTGTGCCATCTGACATGGAGCCCCCTAATGCCGGGCAGCCTGATTGGACTCAGTTGGCCTGACGTGTTTGTACGCGTTTCGCGGGAACATTGCCGAAACGGTCGCAGGGCGTCTTTTAACTTTGACATACCTCCGGGCATTTACTGCCGGCTCTTCTTCGCAGTGGAAATGGAACGAAAGCGGTCCGCGTTCGTTCACCAAGGCAGGTTCGATTTCAGCAGGGGAAGACAAGTCATCTGAACTGTCTGCTTAGGCTCGCATGGAACGGGCGATGAACCAACGGCCAAGGCGATAACCAGTTATCAGAACTGTCATCTGGCGCTCGCTATTGGGCATTTAGGTCAGGAGAAGGACCCGATGGAAGGTAACAATGACCAGAACGATACGAACGATCCGTCAATCGTGTATGGAATTGCGGCATTGTCGTTGCTTGAAGCCATCATACTGACTTTACAGGAAAATGGCGTACTTACCACTGACGAAGTAGATGAGGCATTCGATGCCGCGATATCCGCGCACAAACACCGCCACGAAGCTCATTCAGTATCCGAAAATCAATTGGCCGCAAACATCCTGAGCCGGCTGAGGATCGAGGGAAATTCTGTGCGGCTGGACCTTTGAGGCTAAAGTTGCTTACATGGGGGGTGATTTGAACGTCGGGATCACGGTCATAACCTGGATGAATCCTTGGAAACATTTGAAGAAGCCGGGCTTATTCGATTGACAGAAATATTACTCAAAAAAGTCTCGGGCTTTTTCGATGTGACGAACGAGGTCAGATCGACATTCGCCGAGATTTGCACTGACTTGGAAGAGTTCGACGCGGGCACGGTGATCGTGCCTCAGGGTGGTGACTATGGCGACATCTTCTTGTTGGACAGAGGATGGGTCATGCGGTCGCGCAACTTGGAAAACGGAGCCCGTCAGATTGTGAACGTGGCTTTGCCGGGCGATTTCATCGCCATGAATGCGCTGTTGTTCGCGACTTCGGATTTCGAGCTGAGTTGCAAAACGGATATTGCCGCATACCGTTTGCCGGCCGACAGATTGGGCAACGCACTTACGCGCGATGCGATGCTGTCTGCGGCACTGTTCTGGGTAAACGCGCACGAGGAAAGCCTTCTTGCGGAGCGCATCGTGTCCCTTGGTCGACGGTCCGCGCGACAAAGAACGGCCCATGTCTTGTGCGAGTTGATGTCGCGCCTGGAGATCATCGGGTTTTCGGATCCCGAAAGGTTCGTCGTACCAATGTCGCAGGAAGAGTTTGCAGACATCCTGGGCATTTCAATCGTACATATGAACAAGACACTGCGCGCATTTGAGCGCGACGGTGTGATTTCGTTCCGCAACTCGCTGCTGCTTGTATTGGACAGGATCAAGTTGGAACAGGAAGCCGGCTTCGAAAGCGGTTACCTCCAGTTCACACGCAGAGCCGACCGCAGCGCCTGGCGTCCCGGGCAGTTTATAGCTGCTGTGTGATTCCGGCTCGTGCGGTATTTGCATCGAAATGCCCATATGTACGAAAAAATTTCGCGATTTCGGATGGAACCGTCGTTGAGTTTCAGAGTTGTCTTGCGTCCCTTTCTACTGGTCGGTGCAGGAAAATGACCCTGCGTCGGTTCCTTTTCATGGGAAATCACTTCGATCGCAGGTACTCTTGCGGGGCCGCACCAAAAAATGAATGGAGCAATCAATGTTCGAACTAACAGGCATCGGCGGGATCATCCTTCTTGCGCTCGACATTTGGGCGCTGATCTCGATCTTTGGATCCAGCGCATCGACAGGCAGCAAAGTTCTTTGGTCTCTTCTGGTGATTTTGTTGCCTCTGCTCGGCTTCATTATCTGGTTCTTCGCAGGCCCACGGTCAGTCAGGTAAAGCTGTGGTTGGTGATCGGTTCGTCCTTGACGCACCGCCAGTATCATACGTGCAGACCCCGGTTCGATAGGACTGAGCTACTCCCCATTTGTTGGACAGGATCTGTCGTAAACTAAGCTACTCTTTGCACCTGCTGATCCTTTGCCCGACAGGTGATGTTTACATCACCGTAAGGGGGTTGGATTGTTTCATTTCGCTGCCAGCCGCAGCTCCTATTGCAAGAGCGATCCCCCCCCGCGGTAACGGGGTTGTCCTGAACCACGGCCTTCGCTTTCTTCGCACCGGCATGCATCGCATTCACCGAATTTTCAGCGGCGTCAGCAGCGGCTTCGCGGGCTTGAATGACCCTCGCGCGGGCTTCGTCTGACAGGTTTTCGGTGCCCTCGGCCACGCGGTCGCGCAGCGATCTTGCATCCATCGCCAAGCTCTCGATCCTGTCATTGGCGGCAGCGCGCGCACTCTCAAAAGTAGACGTCTGCAGCCGATCCTGGGTCGAGGCAAACTGATACGCCTGAGGGCCGTGCGAAGGCCCGGGCGCCGAAACATGATGCCTGGCATGCGGCGCGGTGCGTCGGCTGGTCGAGCCAAGCGTCATCCAGGCCAGACCAGCCAGAACCAGACCTGCCGCAATCGGTTTTTCGCGGGCGCGTTCGACAACTGTTCCTGCGAAATCACCGAACACGTCCGAGCTGAGCCGGCGAACCTGATCTGAAATCGTCTCGCTGATGTTGTCGATCGACAGGTTGTCGTTCAGCAAATGCAGAGTGTTGCTCGGTGCTGCCCGTTCGCGGTCGATGTCCTGTTGTATTTCATCTGGAGTGCGTGTGTCGCTATCCATTTGCGGCGTCCTTTACGGCTTCAGCGTCCCGCTTCACGCTGTGGATCGCGCGCGCAGGTGCCAGATCTGAGGCTTTCGGTTTCGATGAACACGTGCTTGTCGCCGATGTCCAGAAAGCCGCCGACTTCGGCAATAACGCCGATCATCTGACCGTCGCGGTCCAGAACGACGTCTTCGACTTCGCCGATGTTGTTCCAGTCTTCTTCGACCCTGTCGAACGTCTGATTGGCGTCCGAGTTGGTGGTGTAGACCTCGGCACCGGTTATATCGCGGGTGCGGATCATTTCGGTACGGTCATAGTCGCTTGCAGCGCTCAGCGGGCTGGCAAGCGCAAGAATGAGCATTGTTGCTGTCATCGCTCTCATGCTGTTTCCTCGTCAGTTTGATTGGCCGACAACACACGAAGCGGCAATTGGTGAAAAAAAGACGGGAAATTCCAAAATGAACCGCTTCGGTCAAGGCGCGTTGTCAGCCAGCGTCGCCAATCCAGGGAACTCGTTCAGGCTTGCTCGCACTGGCGTCGTTGCCAATGGCCGTGCGGCGCTCTAGCGAGACAAAGAAACTCCCGCTCTATGGCGGCAAAGCTCGGAGATTTACAAAATGGTCGAAGAAGAAAAAGAAATCCGCGAAGCCGCCTCTCTGAGTTCACGGCAGGTCTACGAAGTCATTCGGCGCCAGGGCGACGAAGAACTCGAACGACCGACAAATTCGCTGATCTGGTCGGGTACTGCGGCCGGGATTCTGATCAGTTTTTCTGTTCTGGGGGAGGCGATTCTCAGAACCTATTTGCCGGATGCGCTGTGGCGGTTTCTGATCGAGAACCTGGGCTACAGTTTTGGCTTTCTGCTGGTCATTCTGAGTCGAATGCAGCTTTTCACCGAGAACACGATCACAACGATATTCCCTCTGGTCAACCACAAGTCGATGGCCTGCCTTGCCGGCGTGCTCCGACTTTGGGGGATCGTGCTTGCCGCCAACGTCGTGGGAGCCGCTGTCGCGGCCGCCTTTATCGCGTATTCCGGCGCTTTTTCAGATGATGTCATTGGCAATGTTGCCGCATTATCCGCCCATGCAACCGGTTTCCCACCTTTGGAGGGCTTTGCCCGTGCCGTGCCAGCAGGGATCCTTATTGCCTCTATCGTTTGGATGCTGCCGGGTCAGAACGGCAATGATGTTGTGATCATCGTGCTATTCACATGGTTGATCGCGGCGGGTGACTTTACCCATGTCATCGCGGGTTCGGTCGAAATGTGGTTCATGCTGCTTGAGCAGGACCTGTCTGTAATGCAGGCCATATTCGGCTTTTTCGTTCCGGTTTTGCTGGGCAACGTTGTCGGTGGATCTGCGGTTTTCACAATGCTTGCCTGGGGGCAGGTTGTTGCGGAAGTTGATCCGTGAAGCAGAGAGATTCCACGACTGACCAAGCGTTTCTTAAGTATGGGTAGATCAGCGCCAATTTTGATGCTTACACGCTCCGGGCGTAGGCCCTGCCATAGCCAGGAGCGTGTCGGTTGCCGTCTGCCTGTTTCTACGCACACACCCTTTCAGTCATTCGAAACCCGGCGCTCGCGGGGTTCCGGCAGGCGCATCCCCGTTCGCTTCGATATCGGCTATGTATCGCTTCATTTCCGCGATTTCGCCGCGCTGCGCCTCGATGATCGCGTCGGCCAGTTCGCGCACGCGAGGATCGGAAATGTTCGCCCGTTCGCTGGTCAGGATCGCGATGGAATGGTGCGGAATCATTGCTTTCATCCAGGCGATGTCACCGACTGTGTCCTGTGAGCGCACCAGGTAAAGCCCGGCAACAAATGCGATGGCGGCACCTGTGAAGATAGCGATGTTGGTTTTTCTGTTGGAATACATACCGAGCATGAAGGCGAGCATGATGATCGCCATCATCCCCCCCATGTAGAGTGCCATCCACATCCGGGTTTGCGAGAAGAGGACGTGATCGAGGGCATACGAGTTGAGATACATCAGGCCATACATCACAACCGTCGACGTGCTGATCATGGCTAAAAACAAGCCATAGCTGCTGCTTTTGCGCGCGTGGCTGGCCTGATGCCTGGTCTCTGAACCCGTTTTCGTGTGGTCTTGGTGTGTCATTTTCTAATTCTATCCTATTGTTGGCCGCATATGGCCCTTTCAACCAATGGTCAGTCTGTTGGTTCCAAGAAAATGAGCCCCATCAGGCGAGCGCTCATAGGATTAGGCGAACAGGCGCGCTTCCCGGCACAAGGGGCGAGTTAGCGATGTCGAGAGGTAGTCCCCCATTCTCAGAGGGGCGCGTTGGTGGAAACTGTACCGCTTTCAGTTTCTGTATCGGGGTCATTCCCCGGTCGCCGTGTTCTGCCTTTCGAGAGTTCCAGGGCTATCGGCTGCCCACCGATGTCGAGGCGGGAAATTTCTTTGGCACCGGGGATTACTTTCCTTTCTACATCGCGGATGTCTCTGAAATTGCCATTTGCGCGCGGGGCGGATTGATCTTTCTCAACGACGTTCCGGCGACTGGGGCCAATGTGATCATGTCACTGAACCGAGCCGATGGGTGACGTAGTGCTGCACCCAACCTGACAATGGAGAACCCGATGACCCGGTACGCAACGCATATGAACGTCCACCCCGAGATTGAACCGTTCTTTGATCCGGCAACAAACACGATCAGCTATGTCGTCAGGGACCCCGCCTCGGCGTCCTGTGCGGTGATCGATTCCGTGATGGACATTGATGTCCCGTCTGGTCGGATCACTTTTGATCACGCAGACAAAATCATTGCCTATATCGAAAAGCATGATCTGAGGCTGGAATGGCTGATCGAAAGCCATGCCCACGCCGACCACCTGTCTGCCGCCCCCTATATTCAGTCCAGGCTCGGCGGCAAGATCGGGATAGGCGAGAATATCACCGTCGTGCAGGACACCTTTGGCAAAGTGTTCAACGAAGGCACCGAGTTCCAGCGCGATGGGTCGCAGTTTGACCGGCTGTTCAAGGATGGCGACACGTATCGGATCGGTGAGATGGACGCGTTTACCATACACACGCCCGGCCACACACCTGCGTGCATGGTGCATGTCATGGGTGACGCGGCGTTTGTTGGCGATACGCTGTTCATGCCGGATGGCGGTTCGGCACGTGCCGATTTCCCCGGTGGGGATGCAGGACAGCTTTATGATTCCATTCAAAAGGTTCTGTCCCTGCCAGACGAGATGCGTTTGTTCATGTGTCACGACTATGGGCCGGGGGGCCGCGAGATCATGTGGGAAACCACTGTTGCGGCCGAGAAGGCCGACAATATCCACGTGGGCCAGGGCAAGAGCCGCGAAGAGTTCATCGCGTTCCGCCAGGCGCGCGACGCGACGCTGGATGTGCCCAAACTGATCCTGCCCTCGCTTCAGGTCAACATCCGTGCCGGCGAAGTGCCCAAGGATGAGGACGGCAATGAAATGCTCAAACTGCCTGTCAATGCGATCTGATCAATACCAGCAGGAGACACCAAATGGACCTTCACAAAATCTCGGATCAGGTTTTTGTCGCGCCGCAAATCACGCAAAGTGATCTGGCGGCATTGAAGGAAAAGGGCATCCGGTCCGTCATTTGCAACCGCCCTGACGGCGAAGGGGCCGATCAGCCGACATTCGATGAACTGTCCGGGACTGCCAAAAAACTGGGGCTGCAAATGCGTTACATCCCCGTTTCAGCAGGGATTGTGCAGGACAGCGATGCAACTGCGTTTGGCGCGGCCCTGGTCGATCTACCGGGCCCGATCCTGGCCTATTGCCGCACCGGAACCAGATCGGCGACGTTGTGGTCGCTGGCACAGGCCAGGACCATGCCATTGTCTGATATTCTGAGCGCCACAAAAGCCGCCGGATATGACATGAAGGGCGTCGTCCGGCGGATTGCAAATGGTGGCAAGACACCGGTGGATCAGGCGGATGCCTCGTATGATGTCGTGATCGTCGGCGGCGGGGCGTCCGGCATTGCGGTTGCCGCAAGCCTCAGGGCGCGCAAGCCGGATCTGGATATCGCGGTCATTGATCCGGCGGATGCGCATTACTATCAGCCGGGATGGACCATGGTCGGTGGCGGTGTTTTTGAAGCTGAAGACACCGTGCGCACGATGGGGTCGCTGGTGCCCAAGGGTGTGCATTGGATGAAATCAGCCGTGGCCGCGTTCGAGCCGGAGAACGATGCCGTTGTCCTTGATGGCTGTCGCGTCGTGAAATACGGACGCCTGGTTGTATGCCCCGGCCTCAAGCTGGACTGGCACCGTGTCGACGGGCTGGTCGAGACGTTGGGCCGCAACGGGGTGACGTCGAATTACCGCTATGACATGGCGCCGTATACGTGGAAGCTGGTGTCCGGTCTGAAATCGGGGCGTGCGGTGTTCACGCAACCACCGATGCCGATCAAATGTGCCGGTGCCCCGCAAAAGGCCATTTACCTGTCTGCCGATCATTGGACCCGCCAAAACACGATCAGCGACATCGACATCCAGTTTCACAATGCCGGGGGCGTGCTGTTTGGTGTGAAAGACTATGTGCCGGCGCTGCAAAGCTATATCGACAAATATCAGGTGGGGCTGAATTTCTTTCACAATCTGGTTGCGGTGGATGGCCCCGCAAAGAAGGCCTGGTTTGATGTGGCCAAGCCCGACACGCCAGTTGAACGGATCGAAGTCGACTTTGACATGATCCACGTCACCCCACCGCAATGCGCACCTGATTTCATTGCGGTATCCCCGCTGGCCGATGCCGCTGGATGGGTGGATGTCGATCAGGCCACGCTGCGGCACAAGACCTATCAGAACGTCTGGTCCCTTGGGGATGTGATGAATGCGCCAAATGCCAAGACGGCTGCGGCGGCCCGCAAACAGGCGCCTGTCGTTGCGGACAACATCGTGGCCGATATGCGGGGCCGCGCGCCCGTTGCGCAATATGATGGCTATGGCTCGTGTCCTCTGACGGTTGAGCGGGGCAAGATTGTGCTGGCCGAGTTTGGCTATGGCGGCACGCTGCAACCGAGCTTTCCAGGCTGGTTGATCGACGGAACCAAACCCAGCCGTCTGGCGTGGTTGCTCAAGGAGAAAATCCTGCCGCCGATCTATTGGAATGCCATGCTGAAGGGCCGTGAATGGCTCGCCACACCCGAAAAGATATCGGCAGACTGATCGTGGCGCAAAAACAAGCCGTGCCGAAACGGGTTTGGGCGCGTTATATGCCGATCCTGGATTGGGGGCGCAGCTATGACGGCGCCACGGCAATCAATGACCTGACGGCCGCGCTGATCGTGACGATCATGCTGATCCCGCAGTCGCTGGCCTATGCGATGCTGGCCGGACTTCCGCCCGAGGCGGGGCTTTATGCGTCCATCGTTCCGATATTGCTGTACGCCGTGTTCGGCACCAGCCGGTCACTTGCGGTTGGCCCTGTGGCGGTCGTGTCACTTATGACTGCTGCCACGATTGGTCAGGTGACGCAGACTATGGATGTGGGATACGCCAGTGCGGCGCTGACGTTGGCGGGTCTGTCGGGGGCCATGCTGCTCGCGATGGGCTTTCTGCGGTTTGGCTTTGTCTCGAACTTTCTGTCGCATCCGGTCATCTCCGGTTTTATTTCTGCCTCTGGCATCCTGATCGCCGTCAGCCAGTTGAAACATGTTCTTGGTGTGGACGCCGAAGGGCACACCCTTGTGGAGATCCTGTTGTCCCTCGCCGGCAATCTTGGAACAGTCAGTGGTCTGACCCTCGCCATTGGTGCCTCGGCAATTGCGTTTCTGTTCTGGGTCCGCACAGGACTTCGGCCCGCGTTGATCCGTATGGGGATGAGACCCGGTGTCGCCGGGTTTGCTGCCAAGGCCGGGCCGGTGCTGGCCGTGGCTGCGACCACAACGCTGGTGTGGGCCTACGGCCTTGATGACGACGGAGTACGCATCGTCGGCGCCGTCCCGCAAAGCCTGCCGCCTTTCACCTGGCCGGACCTGTCGCTTGCGCTGATCTCGGCACTGGCGTTGCCTGCGTTCCTCATCTCTATCATCGGGTTTGTCGAATCCATCTCGGTCGCGCAGACCCTTGCCATGAAAAAACGTCAACGGATCGACCCGGATCAGGAGCTGATCGGCCTGGGGGCGGCGAACATCGGGGCCGCCCTGACCGGCGGTTTCCCTGTGACAGGCGGGTTCTCGCGATCCGTGGTGAATTTTGACGCAGGGGCCGAAACGCCGGCAGCGGGGGCGTTCACCGCAGTTGGACTGGCCATAGCCGCGCTGTTCCTGACGCCGCTGATCTATTTCCTGCCCAAGGCCACGCTGGCGGCCACCATAATCGTCGCGGTCCTGTCACTGGTCGACGTGCAGACGTTGCGGCATAGCTGGACCTACTCCAAACGTGACTTCGGTGCGGTGGCCCTCACGATCGTGTTGACGCTTGTTCTGGGGGTTGAGATCGGCGTGACGGCGGGTGTGGGCCTTTCTGTCTTGCTGTTTCTCTATGATACTTCGCGCCCCCATGTGGCCGAGGTCGGACAGGTCCCCGGATCAGAGCATTTTCGCAACGTCCTGCGCCATGACGTGCAGACTGATCCCGCCGTGCTGAGCCTGCGTGTCGATCAAAGCCTCTATTTCGCAAACGCGCGGTTTCTGGAGGATTACATCTATGACCGGGTGATTGATGACAAGGGCCTCAGGCATGTGGTGCTGATGTGCTCTGCGGTGAATGAAATTGACCTGAGCGCGCTGGAAACCCTTGAGCTGATCAACATCCGTCTGAAGGAAATGGGCATTGATTTGTCGCTGTCCGAGGTCAAGGGCCCTGTGATGGATCGTTTGCGCAGGGGCCGTCTTCTCGATCATCTGACGGGGAAGGTGTATTTGTCGCAGCACGATGCGTTTTTGGCACTTTCAGCCGCATGATCGCTTGCGATCAGCGCCGCCTTTCCAGTGTAGGCCACTGAAAACCCGTACGGGTCTAATGTGCGAACAACACCGGAATGTCGGTTTGATCCATCATCGAACGGGTCGTTCCGCCCAGAACCGTCTGAACCATCCGGGAATGGCCATAGGCCCCCATCACCACCAGATCGGCGCCAAATTCCTGCGCGTGATCCCGAATGCACTGTGCCACCTCACGTCCGCCGCTGGGGAATTGCGATACCGTGACGTTGCAGCCGTGATGGCTGAGCCAAGCGGCGATGTCGGTGCCGGGATCCTGCCCATCGCGGTCTGCGGTCATGACCGGATCTATGCAGCCGATCAGAACTTCGCTGGCGTCCTTCAACTGGGGCAGGACGGCATGGGCCGCCGCTGCTGCCGCTTCGCTGCTGTCCCACGAGACAAAAATGCGTTCGCATGTTCCGGACAACGATCCGTTGATGCGCAGGCCCACGGGCGAATGAAACAGCACGCCGGACGCCACTTCGCGCATCACGTCGGGTGTGTCGCGCAGGTTCAGGGAACAAAAGACCTCGTCGCTGACACGGGCAACCCGCGCCACGTGGTGTTTGATGTCCTGCGCCGCACAAAGCGCCGAGACGACATCGCCAGACGCGTTGCTTTTGGCCAGCAGTGCCTCGATCGCATCCACCCGGTCCTTTTGCGTCTTCTGGGCGTCGGTGACGAGGTCGGGCCAGTTGTCGGGGATATTCATGCCGCCATACGGGGGCACACCATAGGAATACATGGGCAGCGCCGGGGCCTGCGCCAGAACCAGGCAGATCAGGTGCGTGTCATCGCGCACAGCGGCTTGTGCTGCATCATTGATCTGCGCGTCCGGGGTGTTCCCATCCATCACGTAAAGTATCGTCCGGCGATTCATCGCAGTCTCCGTATCCTAAAGGTCAGATCAAGGCGTGCCACAAAAACGCCGATGCGCAACTGACAAAGATCAATTGCAACAAATCTGACACCTGTCAAAATGCAGACAGTGGATGCGCGTGGAAGATTAAAGATGGAATTCCAAGACTACTACAAGGTGCTGGGCGTCGCAAAGGATGCCAAAGCTGACGACATCAAAAAGGCCTTTCGCAAACTGGCCCGGAAATATCACCCGGACATCAACACCGGCGCCGAGGCCGAGGCCAGGTTCAAGGAGGTGAACGAGGCCTATGAGGTTCTCAAGGACCCCGAGCGCCGGGCGGCCTATGATCAGTTGGGTCAGGAACCGCCACCGGGGCAAGGCGGGTATCGCCCGCCACCGGGCTGGGACAGCGGCTATTCCTTTGCGCAAGGCGACCCCCAGGGCGATGCCGGGTTCAGCGACTTTTTCGAGACGTTGTTTCGTCGCGGCGCTCACCCGGCGGGCGGTATGGGGGCGGCGCAGGGTGCAGACAGCCATGGCCGGATCGAAATCACTGTGGAAGACGCCTATCGTGGTGCCACCCGTCAGTTGAGCCTCAGATCGCCGGTGGTCGGCCCGGATGGCACGGTACGCCTGCAAGACCGGACCATCTCTGTCGCGATCCCCAAGGGGATCGGGCCGGGGCAGCATATTCGTCTGGCAGGGCAGGGGGATCCCGGATTTGGTCAGGAATCGGCGGGGGATTTGTTTCTGGAAGTCACATTCGCGGCCCACCCCGTCTATCGCCCCGACGGAAAGGACCTGCATCTTGATCTGCCCATTGCCCCCTGGGAGGCCGCCCTGGGTGGGCACGTGGTGATGCCGACGCCGGACGGCAAGGTCGATCTGCGCATCCCCGAAAATGCGCGCGCGGGCCAGAAGATGCGGCTGAAGGGCAAGGGCCTGCCGGGCGCGCCCGCGGGCGATATTTATGCTACGCTCAGGATTGTGAACCCCAAAGTCGAAACCGCTGAAGCGCGCGCGTTCTTTGAGAAGATGGCCAGGGACATGGCCTTTGACCCGCGCGCCAAATTGGGAGGATGACCAATGAAGAAGGCCACCAAACGAAGCGATATTGTGGATGCACTGTCGTTGCCGGACCTCTGCCGGTTCTGTCAGGCAGACGAAGCCTGGGTGATCGAACTGGTTGAACACGGCGTTCTTGAGCCGAGGGGCAGCACGGTCGCGCATTGGCATTTCGTAGGCAGCAACATCGCGCGCGCCAAGAAAGCGCGGCGCCTGAACCGCGATCTTGGCGTCAACCTGGAAGGCATCGCGCTGGTGCTGGACCTGCTGGAAGAGCGGGATGTGATCCTGCGCAGATTGGCGCAGTACGAGACGCCGGGGCATTGACCGCGGGCGCGACCGCTGCAATCCAGTTGGAACGAGGGCGCGTCGGGCCATTCCGGTGAACCTGAGCTGCCTGCCCTGCACAGGGTTCCGAAAGGCCGTCAGCGCGTTGGATCACGTGTCGCGAATACGGGTTCCCGTTGTCCCCTCGATCAACGCTGTACACTCGGCCAACTGCCCGATAGCGGCGAAACCGCCCGTCGCCCTGACGAATTCACACGCGGCTTTGACTTTCGGACCCATGGACCCGGCAGGGAATGACTTGCGCTCCATGGTCTGAGGTGTCGCGTTACGGATCAACGCCTGATCGGGCTTGCCCCAATTGTCATAAACGCCCTCGACGTCCGTCAGCATCAAATAGACATCCGCGTTCAGGGCGGTCGCGAGAAGGCCGCTGGCATGGTCCTTGTCGATGACGGCCTCGACGCCGAGTGTTGTGCCGTCCGGTCTTTGCACAACCGGAATACCGCCTCCCCCTGCGCAAATCACGATGACACCGTGATCGAGCAGAAGGTTGATGACGTCAATCTCGAGGATCCGTCTGGGACGCGGCGATGCCACCGTCCGCCGGAAATGCGCACCGTCCCTACCGATGGTCCAGCCCCGTTCGCCGCTGAGCCTGGTGGCTTCGGCTTCGGTGTAAACCGGGCCGATAAATTTGGTTGGGCCTTGAAAGGCCGAATCGTTCGGATCGACTTCGATCTGTGTCAGCAATGTCGCATATTGCGCATCGGGCGCATAGGCATTGTCCAGTTCCTGCTGCAGAACATAGCCGATCATGCCGTCGGTTTCCGCCCCAAGGACATCCAGTGGAAATGGCCCGCCTTGCAACGCAAGATAGCCCACCTGCGGTCCATTGCCGTGCGTGATCACGACCTCGTGGCCCGCCTCAAGAAGCGCGGCAAGGGATTGCGCAGCGACGCGAATGCTGGCGCGCTGCCCTTCCGCCGTAAGCGTTTCAGCGCGTTTTGACAGAGCGTTTCCGCCCAGAGCAACCACAATCCGCATCTATGACTCCAATGTTGCGACCAGAACGGCCCCTATACAGTGCATCCGGTTTTCCGCCCGCTCAAAGACGAGGGAGGCGGGTTTTGCAAACACCTGCTGTGTCACTTTCTTTGCATCCGTCCTGCGGTGTCATGGCCATGTGGTCTGCCTTTTGCCGGGTGATATCCATCGGCAAAATGCTGCAAGGTGGGGCGTGCAGGATTGAGATCGCTCAATCAGCGCACTATTTTTTCAATTTTTCCTTATACTTCAGATAGAGGCGCCGGTTCATCTGGATGAACTGCGACAACCCGAGCCCCAGAAGGCCCGCAGCATTGCGGCGCAGGTAAAAGTAGCCCGTCACGCTCGCGATCAGCCCGCCGATGGCATTCAGGATCAGGTCGCCCATTGTGTCATCCAGCCCGGACTTTTGCATGTTCAGGCCCCACGCCGTATCCATCGCATATTCAAAGATTTCCCATGTGGCCCCCACCGTCATGGCAACGCACAGGCTGATGAAGGCGATGGCAGATGGCGGGGCGGCGAACCTGTCGCCTGCGAACAGCATGAAAACAAACAGAAAACCGGTAAGACCAAAGCCTATGGCAGAGGTGCCGTGAAGGGCCAGATCCCACCACCACACGCGTTCGTAAAAGTCGAAGGCTTCGCCCAGGAAAATCGACGCAAAAAAGAACAGCGTGGTGAACAACAGGAAGGGCAGCGGTAGCGTCAGCGACCATCGCGCGGCCAGCAGGGGCGGCACCAGTGACAGCGCCAGTGTGGCAAAGCTTACAAAGGCCAGGGACCAGCGCGCCAGTCCCAAAGCCACCAGAGCGGTGCCAAGGAGAATGGCCCAGATCACCAGCATTGTTCCACTGTTTTGTTTGATCAAATTCACAGATGCCTCAGCGCGTGCGCATGCATTTTCCCGGATACATCCCTATATAATACCAATGAAGCGTCATCAGATACGTATTGCCAGCTATAACATGCGCAAGGCGCGCGGGCTTGATCAGAAACGCAAGCCCGAACGCACGCTTGAGGTGATCAACCGCCTTTCAGCGGATATCGTCGTTTTGCAGGAAGCGGACAAAAGGTTTGGCGCGCGACCGACTGCGTTGCCGCGCAGGATGATCGAGGCTGAAACGGATTTTCATGTTGTGAAAGTCTCGGAAAGTGGCGTCAGCATCGGCTGGCACGGGAACGCGGTTTTGCTGCGCAAGGGCCTGTCCGCCGTGGACGTCCAGAGGATAAACCTGCCGGGGTTTGAGCCCCGTGGCGCTGTCAGGCTGTCGGTTGATATCGGAACGGGGCTGACTGTGGTTGCAGCGCATCTGGGGCTGAGCAGGCGTGACAGGCGCGCGCAATTCAAGGTCCTGAACGCGGTCACCGCAAAGGACAGGCACTGCGTGATTGCGGGCGATTTCAACGAATGGTCGTCACGCAAAGGTCTGGAGCCGCTCGAAGATCGTTTTGCGGTCCATAGCCCCGGTCGGTCGTTTCACGCCAGACGGCCCGTCGCCGCGCTGGATCGGTTTGCGCTGTCGCACGGGGTCGAGATGCGCGATGCCGGGGTGGAACAGGGCGCATTGGCGCGGGTCGCCTCTGACCATTTGCCGATATGGTCAGATGTCGCGTTCTCTGCCGCTATTTGCTGAACAGAACCGGGGTTTTCTGGTCCTTCAACAGCGCATAGGTTGTGGCGCCGATCACGAAATCATAGGCCCGAGAGTGACCGAACGCCCCGGTCACGATCAGATCCACCCCTTTTTCAAACGCCACCGCACAAAGAGTTTCGGCAATGCCGTCGCCCATGGCGTCGCGATGTTCAAGCGTTGTCTTGAGGCCGTGGCGGGCAAACATTTCAGACATGTCAATTGCGTCGGAGTCCTTGAACGCGTCTGTCTGAGATTTGCCAACACGCAGTACAGTCACCTCGGCGCCTGCGTCAGCGATCTCGATCATGTCATGCGCTGCGCGGGCCGCTTCGCGCGTATCGCTCCAGCCCAGCAGCATATTTTTGCCGATCTCCGGTCCGTCATAGTCCAGCGGCACGACGATCACGGGCCGTCCGCTTTCACGGATCACCTGGGATTGGGCATGGCGTTGGTCGAACCGGTCGCTGTTCCTGTCTTCATGCGCCATGATCACCAGATCGGCCGCGCGCGCGCATTCGATCATCCGCTCCGAGGCGGATTGTGCCTCGGCGCGGATCAGGCGGTATTCGCTGATGAAATCTTCGTTTGTGGTGTGCCGCGCAAAAACCTCCTTGATCGCCTCGGCTTCTTCTTTCTGGCTTTGGTTAAAAAATGCAAAGGCGGATTCTGGCACGTGCATCGCGATGCCGGGATAGACGACCAAAGCCTCAACCGTGTGCAGGCAGATCAGGTGGGCCTGGTGTTTTCGGGCCAGCGGAACCGCGACTTTCAGCAGGGTTTCTGAATGTTCGGGTGTGGTCAGGCAGACCAGAATGGTTTTGGGTCCCATGATATCGCTCCTTTACCGGATTTCGAGCGGGGGCGCTGAAACGCGCCCCGGCGGTGATCAGCTTTTCTTGATACTGATTTTCTGAACACCCGCTTTGGCAGTGGCGGGCTTGGCAATACTCAGTTTCAAAATGCCGTCCGCAAATCTTGCATCCACCGCACCATCCTCCGGCGCAAAGCCAAGCGGGATCTGACGGCGGAAACTGCCATATCGCCGCTCGATCAGGTGATAGTTGTCTTCGTTCTCTTCATGATCCGCGCTTTTCTCGCCTTTCAGGACCAGGGTTTCCCCCGACACCGTCACATCAAGGTCATCCTCTTTCACGCCCGGCACTTCGGCGCTGACTTCGATTGCATTGTCCGTTTCAACGACATCAATGGCCGGGAAAGACGGGCCGTCAAAAAAGGCGCGCTCATCTTCGTCGAGCATTGGAAAGCCGGATTTGAATTGATCCAGCAGACGGTTCATTTCCTTTTGAAGTGAGGGAAACAGTGCGGTTTCTTTTGGCGTGGAACGGGCCTGAGGCAGTGGTTGGCGTGACATTTTCGGTCTCCTTTCAAAAACAGCCGACACCGTTTGTGTCTGCCCCTGCTTAGCAAGCGGCACAGACGGGTCGATTGATTCCGATCAATCGAAAGTCTTTGATCCGGCGTAGGTCAGAAGGCGTTCGGAGTTGTCAACGAGAGGTCCGCCATGTCCATCCTCCCCAAATTCATAGCGATTATCGCCTTGTTTGGCCTGCCTCAGATCGCATCTGCACAAACGATTTCAACACGCAACGGCGACGATACGTTCATTTCAGGTGCGCAGGTCAGTCAGTCGATTGATACCGTTGGGGATACCTTTGTGGCGGCGCGGTCAGTCAAAGTGAACGGGTCCACACAGGGTGATCTGCATGTCTCTGGTTTTGATGTGTCGGTGAGTGCGGATGCATCCGAAGACCTTTACGCAATGGGTGCCACCGTCGTGATCCGCGGCAGCGTCGCCGAGGACTTGTCAGCCATGGGGATTTCCGTGCGCACGGAGAACACGTCCGACACCAGGGGCAATGCGCGTCTGATGGCCAATTCGGTAACGGTAGAGGGGGCCGTCGGGGGTGCGCTTAGCGTCACAGCGCGCGATGTCATCCTGAATGCGCCGATCACGGGCGACGTCCGCATCCTTGCGCAGACCCTGTCGTTCGGGCCGGATGCGGTGGTCACCGGGACGCTGACCTACAGCACACCGGACACCATCAACGTCCCCACGCGTGTCGTCTCGGCTGATCGCGTCGTTTTCGAGAAAATCTCGAACGACCGGATGTGGAAGGAATGGCAGGGCATTGGCCGGGATTTGCCCGTGTTCCCGACTTTCGCATCCATGTTCTTTGGGTTTCTCGTTTCGCTTTTGTTCTTTGTCGCGCTCGCGGCCCTGATGCTGGCCTTCATGCCCAAGCGACTGGCCGCGATGCGCCGCAACACGGCAAAAGCACCGGGGCAAACGCTGCTTCTGGGGGTGATCGGGTTGTCGATGCTCATTGGTCTGGTGCCGATCACGGCGATGACCATTGTTGGCATCCCCTTTACGCCTGTCGCCTTGCTGGCCATCGTTGTCGCCTGGACCCTTGGCTATGCTTTGGGGGGCTACAGCGTTGCCATGCGCATCTGGACCGGATTTGGTGGGGACGATGACCCTGCCAACCTCACGCGGCTGATGGTTTTCGCCGGGGCGATCATCTTTATTGCCCTGCTGAACTTCATTCCCTTTGTCGGCTGGGTGGCGAACTACACGCTGGTCCTGTTGGGGATCGGGGCAATGACCCGTGCCGTTTTCCTGTCGCTGATCAGCACCCCTGATGTCGTTCTCGACGTCGATATGAAACCTGTTGAAGACTAACCCCGGAAAAGGAGAAACGCCATGACTGCGCAAGGTTTGGAAGTGATTGACCACAGTGCGCAATTGACCCACGAGTGGGTGAACGAATTGGCTGAGCGGCTTGGTTACGCGTCTCACCGCACGGCTCTGCGGTTGTTGCGGGCTGTGTTGCACCGCATCCGCGACCATCTGCTGGTCGACGAAGTGGCGCAGTTGTCCGCACAGCTTCCGGTGATGATCCGAGGGTTCTTTTTCGAAGGATGGGTGCCCAAGCGGACCCCGATCAAGGAACGCAGGGGTGATGATTTTGTGGCCTTTATCCAAGACCAAATGGGCGAGACCCAAGACTATCGTGGCAGGGATGACATCAAATGCGTCTTCGATCTGCTGAACGCCCGGATCAGCCGTGGCGAAATTGAAGACGTGCGCGCCAACCTGCCTGCCGAGTTGCGCGCGCTTTGGCCGGTGCCATAGGCAACAGCGCCGCGCAGGTTGTGTGCGGCGTTTGGTCCGACAAGTCGTCCGGTGCGCTCAGTCCCTGTCGCCCAGGGACAGGTTCAACAGGGCCGTCGGCCGTTGAATGACGACGGTATGGATGTTGTCGATCGCGATAATCCCGCTTTTGCGCAGTTGGGTGAACGTGCGGCTGACCGTTTCTGTCGTCAGTCCCAGAAAGTCGGCGATGTCAGAACGGGTCATCGGGAGATTGAAGTGTTTGCAATCGCCCCGGTCTTTTCCAACCCGGTCTGCCAGAACGCAAAGGAACGACGCCAGTTTTTCGCAGGCCGATTTTCGGCCTAGCATCATGAAATGGTCTTGCATCGCACTGATCTCGCGCAGTGCGGCTTGCAAAAGCGCCTTGTGCAATTCGCCATCGCCTGCGCCGCTCTCAAGGTGCGCGCGACGATAGGGTTGAAGTTCAACATCTGTCAAAGCTTCGCAGTCGGTATGATGCAGTCCGTCTGATGGAAAACCCACAATGTCACCGGGATACCCGAAGGCAATCACCTGACGTCGACCATCGGCAAGCATCCGCGTAAGGCGCAGGACCCCGGATGTGACCTGATAGAGCCACTCCACCTCATCCCCTTCGAAATAGAGATAAGCCCCTGCTTTCAGACGCGCAGCAGCAGCGCGAGGTGCGATACCGGCAAGCGGTGCGGCGGCGCGGAAATCGGCAAACTCGGTTGGTATGGTCACGTACATATCAGTCAGCCCCCTGGATAAACCGGGGCCAACTTGAGAATTCTTTGTAAGTTGAGTACTCTTGTCCGTGTAACCGTTTGTATTGTTTTGCAACGTAACCGGCAGTTACATGTGTATCAGCCCCGGCGTGGCCACTTCGAAGTATTTCAACCAATGTGCGAGGATATGATGACTGAACATTCTATCCTTGTCGTTGATGATGACGCCAAAATCCGGTCCTTGTTGCGCAATGTCCTGGAAGGCGATGGTTTTGCTGTGCTTGAGGCCGCGTCGATGCGCGAAATTCAGAAAGCTCTTGAGACCACGCATATCAGCCTGATTACGCTGGATATCCACTTGCAGGACGAGAACGGCATTGATCTGGCGCGTCAGATCAGGACGTCTTCAACCGTCCCAATCATCATGGTGACCGGCAGAGATGATGTGATCGACCGTGTTGTCGGGCTTGAGGTGGGTGCCGATGATTATATCACCAAACCGTTCCATGTGCGCGAGGTCGTCGCGCGGATCAGAAGCGTCTTGCGCCGGGTCGAGGCGACGCAATCCGTGCAAAGCGACAACGCCACCGGGTCAGTGACGCAAACCAGCGCATCGCCAAGCATGCACTACAGTTTTGACGGGATGACGGCGATCCCGGATCAGATGAAACTGCTTGATCGACAGGGGGCCGACTGCGCGCTGACCAGCGGGGATTTCAAACTGCTTGATGCCTTCCTGACCCGGCCCAAGCGGGTACTGACCCGTGATCAACTGATGGACCTGACAGGTGGTATCGAATGGAGCCCGCTGGACCGGACCATCGACAATCAGGTGGCCCGCCTGCGCAAAAAGATCGAGCGTGATCCATCAGAGCCGCAACTGATCAAGACCGTGCGCGGCATGGGATACACGTTTGCCAGTGACGTTCAGGTCATTCCGTCGTCAGAGGTGCCTGCCAAAAGCGCGTGAAGCCGCTGCGCCAAGTCGGTCTGCCGGTAGGGTTTGTGCAGGATATCGTGCGTTTCCCCAAGTTGCATCGAGCCGGTGATGACGTCGCTGGCATAACCCGAAGTCAGCAGTACCTTGAGGGTGGGGAACTCTTTCGCGAGCCGGGCGGCAAGGTCGTAGCCGTTCAAGGCGCCGGGCATCACCAGATCCGAAAAGACCAGATCGACCTGTGTGCCTGCCTGCAACATGTCGTAAGCCACTTCACCGTTTTCCGCCTCCAGTGTCGCGTATCCAAGGTCACGAATGCGCTCGATCGAAAGCTTGCGCACCCTTGCATTGTCTTCGACGATCAGGATGGTCTCGCCGTTGCCGCGCGCCCTGTCGCCTGTTGCGCCTGGGTCGGTGGCCGAATGGGATGCAGATTGCCCCATTGCCGGAAAATAGAGTGCAAAACTGCTCCCGAGGCCCAATTCGCTGTAAAGCGTCACATGCCCGCCTGACTGACGCACGAAACCGTAGACCATCGCCAGACCCAAACCTGTGCCGCCGCTTTCGGATTTGGTTGTAAAAAACGGCTCAAAGGCGCGACGCTGTGCCTCAATGCTCATGCCTTCGCCGTTGTCACTGACCGACAGACGCACGTATTTGCCGGGCGCAATGTCGGTTTCCTGCGCCATATAGCTGTCGTCGATGGTGATATTGGCGATTGATATCAAAAGCTCTCCGCCCGTGCCCATGGCATCGCGCGCATTGAGCGCAAGGTTCATCAACGCGGATTGCAACTGGACCGGGTCGACCATCACCGGATCAAGCTTGGCGGCGAAATCGGTCTTGATATGATACATCGCGCCCATCGTACGCTTGAGCAGGTGCAGTGTATCAGAACACAGATCGCGCAGGTCGGCCTGCACGGGTTTCAGGTTGCTGCGCCGCGCAAAAACCATCAGGCGGCTGGTCAGATCAGCCCCCATTTCCGCAGCCTCAAGCGCGTCCTTGATCAGGGGGGCCTGCCGCATGTCGGGGTCGCGCATTTCCAAAAGCTCAAGGTTGCCCACAATCACCGTGAGCAGGTTGTTAAAATCATGCGCAATACCACCGGTCATTTGGCCAATGGCGTCCAGACGCTGGGACCGCGCAAGGGCCTGTTCGGTGGCCTTGTGTTGGGTCAGATCATGCAGGATTGCAATGAACATGTGCTGGCCGCCGACATCAGTATGTCCAACAGACAGGTGCAGTGGAAAAATCGTGCCATCCTTGCGCAAACCTTCGACATCGCGGCCAAGCCCGATGATCCTGTTCTCTTTGGTCTCAAGATGATGCGCCATGAACCCATCGTGCAGTGCAGCCAGGGCCTGTGGCATCAGCATGTTGATGCTTTGCGAAACCATCTCTTCGGTTTCAAACTGAAAGAGTTCTGCGGCCGCCGCGTTCACCCGCAATATCTTGCCGGCCTGATCCGATACGATCATGGCGTCGACGGCCGCCGCCATGATGGCGTGCAAAATTGCACTGTCTTCCGCGGCATTTGCCAAAACCATGCCCTCCTCAGTTCCAGCCTGCCCATGGGATCGGCGGTGCGCAAGCCTGAATTGATTTGCATCAACGTGACGCGCAATTGCTGTGTCAAACCTCAACCCAGAAATTTTGGAGTATGAGATGAAGCCAGTCGTAACTTGGATTTTATTGGCAAATGCGCGCGCCGGGCGGGTGCTGGAAAACACTGGGCCCGGAAAGGGATTGGCAGCGCTGGGCAAGCAAATATGGAAAGCAGACGAACCCCGTGCGCATCGCGACAAGGCAGGGGTTGGGCACAATATCTCGGGGCCCGGAATGGCCGCCGTCGAACAGCCCGATCTGCAAACGTTGAATGACGCGCAGTTTGCCAAACACCTCGTTGGTCATCTGTCAAAGGGCTATCGCGACAAGAAATTTGACCGGTTGATCCTCATTGCCGGGCCGCACATGCTTGGGCTGCTCAGGCAAGAGCTGGACCCGTCGCTGAGTGCTGCGCTTTTGGGGGAGATCCCCAAGGATATTTCCCTCAGACCGCTGGCTGACATTGAACACCACCTTGGCGCGTTAATCGTCACCTAGATACCGTTTTGCCGTGCGCCAAAGGGAATTCCCATGTTCAGGCAATGCGTCTTGTGACCCCAATTGACGTGGGGCGGGTTATTCGGAAAACAAACCCTTTTCAGTCTGGTTGGCAGTGCGCGCCTGACTGAGGTGTTTGGCCAGATCAGACAGGGTAACGACCCCACGCAGATCATGGTCCTCTACCACCATGAACTTGCGGCGTCCCGTTGACTGGATCATCTCGAACAGCTTTTGAACGTGCATATCTGACCGGACAATGGCAGATGCGTCCAGCCCCACAAACACGTCTCCGACGCGTGTATTTGCCCAGTTTTCGCGATCAATGCGGGCCAGGACAGACCAATCTATATGCCCCAGAAGCACCTTGCCCTCAACCACAGGCAAAAAGCTGATTCCGTGTTTGAGCATGATCTGATTTGCCAGTGCCGCCAGTGTCACGTCAGGACCGACCGTGATCGGTGCGCGGCTCATCAATTGACCCACCGATTTTCCCTTGAGCGCGGTTTTCGCCAGTTGGTTGAGATAGCTTGAGCGTGCTGCAATCAGGACAAACAGGCCGATCAGTAGATACCAGAATCCGGCGATCACGGCGCCCTGAAACAGCGTCATGATCCCCAATGCCATGAGAATGTAGGCAAAAATGGTGCCTGACGCGGCCGCCGTTTTGGTTGCGGCCAATGCATCCCCGCTGCGGTGCCACAAATAGGCGCGCAGCACCCGCCCCCCGTCCAGTGGAAAGGCCGGAATCAGATTGAACAGGGCCAGTACGAAATTGACCAGCGCCAGATAATACATGACTTCGGTAAGGGCCACGGCCGACCGGGACAAGAAAGCGATCTGGGCAAGTGTCCAGAACGCGATGGCAAGGGCCACGGACATGACAGGACCGGCAATCGCGATCCAGAATTCCACCGCCGCCGACGTCGGTTCAGCCTCAAGTTCAGCGACACCGCCAAAGAGGAAAAGTGTGATCGTCTTGATCGGAACAGCGAGGCGCCGCGCGACCACGGAATGTGCCAATTCATGCAGCAGCAGCGATCCGAACAGGCCCAGCATCGCGATAACGGCCATCACCAGATATGCGGACCCACTCAACCCGGGTGCGGCGTCGGGAAAGTACCCTTGTGACAGGCTCCAGGTGATCAGCGCCGCAATGATCAGCCAGCTGGGATCGACCCGGATGTCGAATTTGTTGATAGTGCAAAGTCTGACGGCATTTGAGAACATGAACGATTCATCCTTGCGACAAGAATAACAAGCGAGGGCCGGTCAGAATTGATATTGCGCAAAGCGGCCCTAACCGGGATGAAAAAGCCCACCGACACCATATGCAAGCAGTGCGGCAATGCCGCCAATCAGCAGCGTTTCAAGACCCGAGCGCCACCATTTGGACAGCGACCACCGGCTTTTTCCCGTACCGATCAGGAAAAACGTCAGCAAGGTTGCGATGACAGATGTCATGAACGGGTTTGGCAGGCCCAACACAAAAGGCAAAAGAGGAACGGAGCCCGCGACCATGAAAGCGGCGAAAGTGGCAAGAGCGGCGCGCAGCGGGTCCGGTTCTTCTCTGGCGAGGCCGTATTCATCGCTCAGCATCAGCTCGATCCATTTCTGCTTGTTCTGCGCGATGGCATTCGTGGCCTGTTCCAGGACCTGGCCTGACAGGCCCCGGTTTTCCAGAATCTGGCGCAATTCCTCCAATTCCCCTTCGGGGTGTTTCATGATGTGGCGCTGCTCAATCTGGATAATACGCTTGCGATCATCCAGTTCCGCCTTGGTGCCGGAATAGTTGCTTGCCGCCATGGAAAAGCCATCGGCCAGAATATTCGCCAGACCAAGGGCCACAATGATCCCGTGCGACAATCCCGCACCCGCAACACCCGCAACGATGGCAAAGGTCGTGACGGCACCATCTATGCCGCCATAGATGAGATCCTTGAGGTGGTTTTGCTGCAGACCTTCTGACAGGCGTTGCGCAATCTCTGCGGGGCTGTGGCCGTGTTCTTGTGACATGCGCTGATTTTATCGTTCCCGACGGTATCTGCATTGAGCGATGTCAAACAAACTGCCCCTGACGCTGTTACGAAACCGCATGGACATCCCTGCGACAACCCTTTTGCAAAGTGTCATCCTGTTTGCCTTGTGTGCGGCCTGCGTCTGGATCGCCGGCGCGCGCCTTGCCTATTTGGTCGATATGCTTGCAGACCGGTTCAAACTGGCCAAATCCCTGATGGGATTGCTGGTGCTGTCACTTGCCACGTCCTTGCCCGAGGTTGCAACAACCCTGACGGCGGCCATCGGGCAGACGCGCGACCTGGTGCTGAACAACCTTTTTGGTGGCATCACCCTGCAAACGGCCATCCTTGCAATGTCTGATTTCTGGGCGCGGGGGCCGATCACGAACTATCCGCGCAAGGCCAATCACGCGCTTGAGGCGACATTGCTTGTCCTGCTTCTGTCGGTCGCCCTGGTGATCATTACCCTCGGAGAAACACTCGTGTTTGCCGGTATTGGGCTGGGAAGCGTGAGCATCGCCGTGATCTATGCCGGTGCGATCTGGTTGCTGCGCCGCTATGATGACAGCAGCGATTGGGTGCCGGTCGATCTGCCCGACCCGGACCCCCTGCCGTTTCCGGCGCCCACCGGGCTGGCCGGTCAAAGCAACCGGGCCCTGATTTGGCAGGCGGTGGCGGCCTGCCTTGCAATTCTCGTGTTTGGCCTGTTGCTGGTACTTTTCGCGGAACGTATCGCGGAGCAATCGGGTCTTGGCGCGGGCTTTATCGGTGTCACGCTTTTGGCGGCGGCGACGTCCTTGCCGGAACTGACCACCAGCATCGCCGCCGTGCGCATCGGTGCATACACGATGGCGATCTCGAACATCTTCGGCAGCAATCTGATCATGCTGGTTCTGGTTTTTCCGGCCGATATCCTGTTTCGAGGCGGTGCGATCATGCAGGACACGTCCCGCACCGTCAGTCTGGCGTTGACCTTTGGTCTGGTGGTGACGACGATTTATCTGATCGGCCTGATCGTCAGACGGAAACCCCGGATATGGGGTTTCGGGCTGGATTCCATTCTTGTGTTGCTGACCTTTGTCACCAGTCTTGTGGCCTATTATCTTGTCCGTTGACCGCGCGCGCGCACGGCCTTCAGGATCTCGGGCACCAAAAGAATTGGCAGCGCGAAGAGGCCGATCAAAAGCCATTCGTCGCGACCGATAGCGACTGTTCGCAAGAGGGTCTGCAAGGGGGGCCAATAGACCGCAAGAACCTGAGCGCCCAGGGTCACAGCGAGCGCAAGCAACAGAAACGGGTTGCTGAACCAGCCGATCCGCCACCCTGTCAGCCGCAGGGAGCGGAAGGCAAAGACGCTGACTTTTTCAAAGACCACCATTGCCGTGAACGCTGCGGTTCGGGCCAGCTCCAGACCCTGATCCATCAGGTGGAAGAATATCCAGAGACTCGACAGCCCTGTATAGGTGCCAAGCAGGGCAATGGTGGCAATGCCGCCAATGCCCAGAATGGGGGTATGTTTGTCGCGGGGGGCCTGCTGCATCTGATCCGGTTCGGATTTCTCAAGCCCCAATGCCACTGCCGTGACGCCGTCAGTGACAAGGTTCATCCACAGGATTTGCGTTGCCAAAAACACCAAAGGACCGCCAATGGCGATGTTCACCACAAGTGCGATCACTTCGCCCGCGTTCGAGGACAAAAGGTAGCGCACAAATTTCTGCACATTGGCAAACTGGCGCCGGCCTTCGCCGATGGCCCGGACGATGGTGGCAAAGTTATCGTCCAGCAGCACCAGATCGGATGCGTCCCGCGCCACATCCGTACCCCGGATGCCCATCGACACCCCGATGTCTGCCTTTTTGAGAGCAGGCGCGTCGTTCACGCCATCGCCGGTCATGGCCACGATCTGTCCCTGCGCCTGCAAAGCGGAAACGATGCGCATCTTTTGTGCGGGTTTCGTGCGTGCAAACAGAACGTCCCCCTTAAGCACCTGCCCAAGCGCGGCATCATCCAACGCGTCCAGATCGGACCCGGTGAGGTGCCCGGTGATGTGCAGCGAAAGCTGGGCCGCAATCGCGCCTGCCGTGATCGGACTGTCGCCCGTTATCATGATCACGCGAATACCGGCGCTGCGTGCCTGAATGATCGCATCACGCACTTCGGCACGGGGCGGGTCGATGATGCCGACCAGCCCGATAAAAGTCATTGCGTCCTCGACGATCTGCGACGCTGCCCCGGCACGTTGCGCACATGCAATAACGCGCAGGCCATCCCGGGCGAGCCGGGTGTAGGCATCGGTGATCTTGGCATGATCGCTCTCGGTCATCTGACGCGGGCCATCTTGCGTCATCACCTGACTGCACACGTCCAGCACCTGTTCGGGCGCGCCTTTGGTCAGAACCGTTGTACCCTCACCCGTCTGGCACAAAACGCTCATCCGCTTGCGTGCGCTGCTGAACGGTATTTCGGCGCGCAGATCATCCGCCCGGGGCGCAGGACTCCACCCCTTGTAGGCGAGAGTGATCAGAGCCCCTTCGGTCGGCGCGCCAACCATATCCCAGGTGCTTCCTTCCCGGTTCAGGCTTGCGTGCGTGCAATACAGGCTTACCCGCAAAAGGGCCGCGAGCACGGGATCGTCTGCGGCGCGCATGCGGGTTCCGTCCCATGCGATGTGGCCAGCCGGATCGTATCCCGTTCCCGTGACTTCATACTGTCGATCGAACGTCCAAACGTGTGTCGCCGTCATCTTGTTTTCGGTCAGTGTACCCGTCTTGTCGGTGCAGATGACCGAGGCCGCGCCCAACGTCTCAACCGCCTGCAACCTGCGTGCCAACGCCTTTTGCCGCACCATCGCCGTCGCCCCCAGGGCCAGCGTGATCGTCACGACGGCCGGAAGACCTTCGGGCACCATCGCAACAGAAAGCGACAGGCCGGTCATCACCATCTCGGTCACATCGCGCCCCAGGAACAGACCAAGCCCGGAGACACCCGCCGCCACCAGAAGAGCCGCGACACCAAGCTGACGCGCCAGTTGGCTCAACTTGACTTGCAGGTTCGTCGTCTTTGCACCCATCGACCCTGTCAGATGCGCAATCTTGCCGAATTCCGTTGCGGAACCGATCGCTGTCACCTCTGCCTCTGCGCGCCCCGCCGTGACGGAGGTACCGGCAAAAACATCGGCTTTCCCTTCGGCATCATCCTTCGGGACGGGCACCGATTCACCCGTCAGTACACTCTCGTCGACGCTTAATTCCACCGCGCGCAGTACCGTGGCATCAGCCGCAATCCTGGCCCCCGGCGACAGGACCAGTATATCGCCGGGCACAATTTCCTCGGCAGGGATCAACTGCTCCTGGCCGTCGCGCAGGACCATGGCCTGCGGCGCAAGGAGCTTGCGCAACGAGGCAAGTGCCGTTTCCGCTTTCCATTCCTGCACAAAACCGAGGACCGCGTTCAAAACCACGACCAGTGCAATGGTGATCGCGTCCACGTTCTCTCCCAAAACCAGGGCGACAGCGGCGGCGGCGATCAGGATCAGAACAAGGAAGCTGGAGAACTGACGCAACAACACAGGAAGCGGACTGACCTGTTTTGGCGCGGGAAGCCCGTTCCAGCCGTATTTTTCACGGGCTTTCAGAACCTGCTGGCGTGTCAATCCAACCGGTGGTGTGGTCATTGGCATGATCCCGCCTCACAAAATGTCTCTGCATTGATATCGTGCGAAACCGAGCCATCCGATTGAGCAATATCAACGGACCTCGGCTCCATCGGCCTATCCTTGCACCACTAACGTCACAGATCAGGAGTATTATGAATGGCCAATACAACGCCAAAGCGGGAAGACGCCACTGACAAAGCGTTTGACCCGGTCTCCCACTTTCAGGAGGCCGGATTGGGAAACCTGATGGGCATGGGCACGGCATGGGTCGAAGCCATGGCTGCGATGAGCGCGGAGGTCGCAGAATTTGTTGCGGAACGGATCAGGGAAGACGTGAAAACGCAGCATGAAATCCTGCATTGCAAGAATGTCGCTGACCTTCAGCACATACAGGCTCAGTTTGTGCAAACGGCGCTGGATCAGTATCAGGCGGAAACGGGAAAACTGGTTGAATTAAGCACCAAGGCGTTCACGCCACCCGACAAGGACAACTGAACCTATTCCAGCACGTAGCAACCGGGTGCTGCCCCAAGAGAAACGACGGGGTTGCGCTTTGGTCGTGCTTTTGCACCACTCCGCTTGGCCAGCCAGGCCGCCCAGTGTGGCCACCACGAGCCGTCATTGGGGTCATGTTTTTCAATCCACCGGGCGGCGGTCTTGTGCTTGTCGCCTTCAATCTTGTGTCCGCAACGATAGTGTCGGCCCCGGTGCCCCGGCTCTGACAGGATGCCGCCATTGTGGCCCCCGTTGGTCAGTACAAACGTAACATCCGTGTCTGTCAGCAGGGACAGCCGATAGACGGATGTCCAGGGCGACACATGATCCGTCTCGGTGGCGACACAGTAGATATCACGCCGGACATCGCTGAGGGCGACGGCAGCGCCGTCCACTTCGAACCGCCCCTTTGCCAGATCGTTTTTCAGGAACATACGACGCAGGTATTCTGCGTGCATCCTTGCAGGCATGCGCGTTGCGTCGGCATTCCATGCCAACAACGGGTTGTCTGGCGTGCGCTCTCCAAGCAGGTAGTGCCGGATGACGCGGCTCCAGATCAGATCGTTCGAGCGCAAGAGCTGAAACGCGCCGGCCATCTGATCGGCCCTGAGGAACCCACGCGTCGACATGATGTCTTCGAGGAAAGCAACCTGACTTTCGTTGATGAACAGCCCCAACTCGCCGGGTTCTGAAAAGTCGACCTGTGCGGCAAGCAGGCTGATACTGGACAGGCAGTCATCGCCGTCCCGCGCCAGTGCAGCAGCGGCAATCGCCAGCAACGTACCACCAAGGCAATAGCCCGCGGCGTGCAGGCGCGCATGACCCATTGATCTGATCTGAGCGAGTGCCGCCCGAATCCCGAGATCAATGTAATCCTGCATCGACAGACCGGCATCTTCGGCAGTCGGGTTCTTCCATGACAGGATAAACACCTCAAAACCCTGATCGCGCAGATACGCCACAAGCGAGCGTTGGGCGGTCAGATCCAGAATATAGAATTTCATGATCCAGGCGGGCACAATCAGGATCGGTTCGGGGTGGATTTTCGCAGTTGTCGGGCGGTAACGGATCAACTCCACCAGATCGTTGCGCATGACAACATCGCCGGGGGTCGGGGCCAGCTCCCTGCCCAGTTCGAACCCGGTTGGCTTGCGCGGTTGCTTGCTGAGGACCCGATTGAAGTCCTCAAGCCAGTATTGCGCGCCTTGCACCAGACTTTGGCCGCCGGTTCTCAGCGCTTGTTCAATCACCTGCGGGTTGGTTGCAGCAAAGTTCGCGGGCGAGAACAGGTCAAGCCACTGCCGGGCGGCGAAATTCACGATCTGGGTGTGCTTGGGGTCGACGCCTGACAGGTCGGTGGTTGCCGTGTCCCACCAGTCCTGCGTCGCCAGAAATGACTGTGCATAGACGTTGAAGGGAAACGCGGCCCATGTCGGATGGGCAAAGCGCTTGTCCTGCCTGTGCCGAGGTGCTGTTGCGTCGGAAAAAGCGCGCTTGGCCAGTTCGCTCTGTTTTTGCGGGGATCCGAGCACGTGCAGCCACCAATCGACATACGCGGTCGCCAGCGCGGATGGCGACAGACCGCCGGTGAACTGGCCCAATGCGGCATGCCAATGTGCATCCAGACCGGGGGTGTCCTGTTTCGCATCGGTCATAGGGCTGATCTTTCGATGAGTGCTGTTCCGGCGCTGATTTCATCACTGGGATGGGTCACAACCCGTTCGCCGGGGCTGAGGCCACTGATCACTTCGACCATGGTGTCGTTGCGCCGCCCGAGCGTCACCGCGCGTTTCTCGGCCACACCTTCGATTGCGACAAAAACAGCCCAATCCGCATCCTGCCTGAACACCGTGCTGAGGGGAATCTGGAGCACATTTTCGGCACGCCATTCAATGATCCGAAGGAAAACGGAAAATCCGTCACCCAGACCGGGCCTCGCATCCTCTGGCGTCACCAGACTGAAAGTGGCATCGACCCGCTGTTCCTCGATCCCCAGGGCGGACACCTTGGTGATGGCCTTGGGATCAATGCGATCCAACCGGGCCTCAAGCGCCTCATTCCCGCCCCAACGCTCGACATGGGCCCGCGCGCCGGGGGACAATCGCACCGCATCCGTGGACAGAATATCGGCGACAAGTTCCAGCTGCGACGGGTCCCCGATGCTGACCAGCGGTGCGCCCATCACGACGGGCCTTTCGCTGATTGTCGCAACCGACAGAACAATCCCGTCGCTGGGCGAGGTCAATTGCACACAGCAGGTTTCGGACGACGCATTTGCGGCGTCTGGCACAAGCAGCGTGGCGCGGGCGCGTTCAATCGTGCCGTCCGCCATCGCGATCCGAGCCTGCGCGGCCGCAATCGAAGCCTGAGCCACCGCAAGCCGCTGGGTGTCATCCTCAAGGCGCGTGATCGATGCCACGCCCCGCGTCACCAACGCCTCTGTGCGGTCATATTGAGATTGGGCAAATCGGGCGGTTTCTTCTGCCTGATTCAGATCGGCCTGGGCGACGTTCCGTGCGGCTTCAGCTTCGCGCAGGGACGCTTCGGCCTGCATATGAGAGCGGGCGTCCAGCAGGCCTGACGACGCGGGCTGCACGATCGCAACGACAGTCTCGTTCGCGACAACGCGATCACCCTCTTTGACGGGCGAGCGGAGTGCAGTGCCCGAAATCGGTGCTGCGACTTCATAGAGTTCACGTACCTGAGTTTCACCATCCGCGTTGACTGTTATTTCCAGCGGGCCTTGGGTGACGGTCGCCAGATCAACCGGGATCGGGTCTGTCCGAAAGCTCACATAGGACAGGCCCGCCACAAGCGTGACACCTATGCCGATCAGGACAAGCGTGCGGGTTGAATACGCCATTTGGTTACTCCCTTGTTTTCATGACAGTCACCAGATCAAGCCGGTCGAGCCGTCGCCGCACGATCAGGACGGACGCGAGGGCGGCGGTCAGGACCACGAGGCTGGCAAGCGAAAATCTTGCCGGTTTCAGAACCAGCGGGATCTCGTAGAGGTCAGAGGTGAAATTGGTGCTCATCAGATAGGCGATGTAGGCGCCGATGGCCCAGCCAAAGGGTTGGGCGACGAGGGCGATCAACATCATCTCGCCGATCAGGATATAGGACACATCCCCGCGTCCGAACCCCAGAATGCGCAGGCTGGCAAGTTCGCGCGCCCTTTCTGACAGCTGAATGCGCGCGGCATTGTAGGTCACACCGACGGTGATCAGGATAGCGACAACGATGTAGATCGAATTCATCACAACGATGTTTTCCTCAATCGTTTCCTGAAACGAACGCCGGTTCTCGTTCATCTCGACGAGGCCCGTGATCTCGGGTGTGTCCTTGATCACCGCATGAAGCGCGTCCAGTTCATTGTCGTCCAAAGTGATGTTCACGGCCGTCACCCTCGGCGCTTGCCTGAACAGCGCATTCATCGCCTCGAAATCCATGTAGGCCCCGAGGCCAAAGTGAAGTTCGACCAGCCCTGTCACGGTCACATCAAACGTCTCGCGCCGCCCGGTGAGGAATTCGACCTCAAGGTCGTCGCCGGGTTGAACGTCGAGATGTGCGGCCAACCGTTCCGACAGGACAATGCCGCCGGGGGGCACGTTCAACTGCACGCCGTCCGCATCCAACACCCGGCTTAGGTCAGTGCCGGGACGCCGGGATTCAACGGCCACCCGCTTGCTCAGGTGCCCATTTCGCAGCGTGGCTGCGTGAAACTGCTGGCTTTCGGCCTGCAACACACCGGGCAGATTGCGAACGTCTTCGACGGCGGTTTCGGGGACATCCTGGGCAAAGAGCAACACCGCGTCCTGCCGGTTGGTCTGGTAAAACGCCAGATCGACAATCTGGTCGAGCGCATCATTGATAAAGGTCGCCGCGATCACCGATGCCACGGCAAGCGCCAGACCCAGCGAGGTCAGAAAGCTGCGCAAGGGCCACCGCAGCAAAGACCGCAAAATCATCACGGTGGATTGCGCCAGATGCATCCGCGCCATGGCTTCGTCGATGAAAGACCGCTTGAAACGCGGCGGTGCGGGGGGTTGCATTGCAATCGCAGGGGCGAGCCTTGCGGCCTTGAGGGCAGCCTGCGCCGCCCCGAGGCTGGTGGTCGCCAGACCCACCAGCCCGGCCAGCGCATAAACCCAATAGGACACACGGAATATCACATAGGGAAAGTTGAAGAATTCGGCGTATTGCGCCGCCGTTGCCCGAGCCAGAACCGTGCCCGCAACCCAACCGACCGCCACGCCGACAATCGCGATCAACCCGGCCAGCATCAGGTAGTGCAGGCAAATTTCGGTGTTGGAATACCCAATGGCCTTCAACAACCCGATCTCGCTTCGCTCCAGCGCGATGATCCGGCTCATGACCATGCTGACAAGAAACGCAGCAATGCCGAAAAAGATCGGCGGCAGGATCATGGACATGCCCCTGAGCTGGTTGATCTCGGCATCCAGAAACGCATCGGAGGTTTGCGTATCGCGCCCGTATGCCCCCAGGCCGCCATAGGGTTCCAACAGGGTATCAAGAGCGTCAATGACCGGCTCGGGCTGTGCCCCGGGCAAAAGAGACAGCGACACATCGTTGAACGCACCGGTCATGTCAAATGCCGCGGCGGCAGTCCGTTCCGGCATCCAGATGATGCCAAAGGCCGCATCGTCCGGCATCAGGGCGCCCGGGCCGATGGTGTAGATGAATTCCGGTGACAAGACCGTGCCGACGATCAGAAGTTCACGTTTTTGGCCTCTCAGATTGGCACTGAATCGGTCTCCGGGCGCGAACCCGTGTTCTTGCGCGAACGGCGCGTTGACAAGGACTTCGCCGGAGCCAGCGGGATTTGGATATCGTCCCGAAACCAAAAGCGGCACGTTCAGGATAGGCGCTGAGGTTTCGGGCAACGATATGATGTGGCCCACGGCCGTGCGTGCGTAGCCTGGAATGTCGAGAAGGGCATAGTCCGAGATTCGCGCCTCGGCGCTCAGAACGCCATTTATGCGTTCTATTTCTGGCAGCAAGTTCCGGGGTGCGCGGGTTGTGTGCACAAAGACATCGGCAAACCGGTTGCGTTCGTAATAGGCCGTGCGCGTTTCCGACAGAGCCTTGTACATGCCCACGGACGTCAGCAGGATCGCAACACCGCAGGCCAGCACAAGTGCAATGGCGACCGCCTGTACCCACAGCCGCTTGAAATCGCGCACAAGTTTTTGGTCAATCGCCTGCATATTCTGTCACCATGCGATCTCGGACGGGGCAAGTTGCGTTTCATTCACCTGCGTTTCGCTGATCTTGCCGTCCTGAAAAAAGATCACCCGATGCGCCATGCGCTGAATTTCTGCGTTGTGGGTGATGACGACCGTTGTTGTGCCAAAGCGTTCGTTGATGTCGCGCAGCACCTCCAGAACCTGCACCCCCGTCGTGCTGTCGAGCGCGCCTGTGGGTTCGTCACACAGCAGGATCTGAGGGCGTTTTGCGATGGCGCGCGCAATGGCAACGCGCTGCTGTTCACCGCCCGACATCTCGGAAGGGAAGTGATCCATGCGCTTGCCCAGACCGACAAGCTCCAGCGCCTGTTCGGCAGGCATCGGATCAGGAGAGACATCCGTGACCAGTTGCACGTTCTCGCGCGCGGTAAGGCTGGGCACCAGATTATAGAATTGAAAGACAAACCCCACATGGTCACGCCGATACCGCGTCAGGCCCCGGTCCGACATGTTGGTCAACTCGGTGTCCTCGAACCACACCCGACCGTCAGTGGCATGATCCAACCCGCCCAGAATATTGAGCAACGTCGATTTGCCGCTGCCCGAAGGGCCCAGCAAAACGGTCAACTCACCCTTGTAGAGCGCCAGATCGACACCGGCCAAGGCATAAACCCTGATCTCACCGGTCTCATATACCTTGGTGACGCCTTCGGTTCTGAAAATGACATCGGACAATGCGGTCTCCCGTTGCTGCCTGTGATAGCGGTGCGCCGCCGGCCGTGGTTGAGCGACATCAATCGGGCGTCTTGGAAAGGGGCGCCGCATTGAACCCGTTCAGGACATCCCTGATGAGACCTGTTCCCACCACAGTGCCTCCTTTTCGTCTTGCTACCTTGGGCGTTGGCCGATGCTTTTGACAAAGATCAAAGAACGGCCGAGGTTTGGCGATAGGGTGCCGAAAAAAGGACATGAGCGATGTTGAACAAACCGACTTGGCGTGATCGATTTCCAGGGCTTGGCGGGCTGTCGCCTTCGGTCTCGGAATTGTTGGATCAGACCGCACGGACGGCATCCTTCGATCAGAACACCCTGATTTTTGGCCCCGGAAAACCGGCTGAAAACCTGCTGTTGATGGTGTCCGGTACGGTACGTGTCCAGCAATTGTCCGAAGCCGGACGGGAAATCGTGCTGTACCGCGTGCACGCAGGCGAAAGCTGTGTTTTGACCACCGCCTGCCTTTTGGCGTTCGAGGATTATTCAGCCGAAGGCATTGCCGAGACGGATATCGAAGCCATCCTGATCCCCCGCGACGCCTTTGACCAGATGATGTCCGCGTCAAAGGAATTCCGCGCATTCGTTTTTGAAGCCTATGCCAAGCGCATCACCGACCTGTTCATGGTCATCGAAGAGATCGCATTCCGGCGGATGGATATCCGTGTCGCGCAAAGGCTGCTTGAATTGCAGGACACTGACGGTGTGCTGCACCTTACGCATCAGCAACTGGCTGTGGAACTTGGTACCGCGCGCGAAGTGATCTCTCGTCAGCTCAAGGAATTTGAGAGGCGGGGATGGCTGAACATGAGCAGGGGGCAGATCGTTTTGCGCGACACGCCCGCCATCGGACGCCTCGCGCAGTCGCCATGACAGCGGTGCATGTGACAATATCACAGACGCGCATCCGGGGTCGCGACTATTGTGATGAAACCAAGCATGAAGGGAAGGTAAGATGAGTGCCAATCTTGGAAATATTGATCGCCTGTTTCGAGCTGTCGTCGGGATCTTGCTGGTGATTGCCCCGTTGCTCAACATGCCTGCCATATGGTCCAGTGCCGTGCTTGCCTATGGCAGTATGGCCGTCGGCTCGATCCTTGTTCTGACAGCACTCTTCCGGTTTTGCCCGCTTTACCGGATCATCGGTATTTCAACCTGCAAGCTTTGAGTGATGGAGACCGAATTTACCCCCGTCGCCTCACTTTTGGGAGGCCTTCTGATTGGGCTTTCCGCGATCGGTCTGATGCTGCTGCGCGGACGGATTATGGGCGCCACCGGAATTCTTGCGGGCGCGCTGTTGCCCACGAGCCTGTACGACTGGACATGGCGCGTGGCTTTGCTGCTGGGCATGTTCGTCGGGCCATGGGTCTATTTTGCCGCAACCGGACAGCTGCCGGCCATTGAGGTGCCAGCCTCGACGCCGATGCTGATCTTTGGCGGCTTGCTTGTGGGCGTCGGCGTGACCATCGGCAGTGGCTGTACATCCGGTCACGGTGTCTGCGGCATGGCGCGACTGTCATCCAGATCCTTTGCGGCAACCGCGATGTTCATGCTGACAACAACAATCACTGTTTATGTGCTGCGCCATGCGTTGGGAGGGTAACCCATGCGGACATTCCTGACGTTTCTGACGGGCATTCTGTTCGGCACGGGCATTTCAATGTCTGGCATGGCGAACCCGGCAAAAGTCATAAATTTCTTTGATGTTGCAGGCACATGGGACCCAAGCCTTGCCTTCGTGATGGGCGGCGCGCTGATCACGACCTTTTTCGGCTACCGCTTTGTTTTGCATCGCGCGAAGCCGGTGTTCGAGTCGCGCTTTGACGTGCCGGAAAACCGCAGACTGGACGCGCGTTTGCTGGCCGGTGCCGCCATCTTTGGCGTGGGTTGGGGCATTGCCGGATTCTGTCCGGGTGGGGCATTGCCCGCTTTGGGAACGCTCAACACGGATGTGATTTTATTCGTCGCAGCACTGATCGCGGGCATGCTTCTGGCACGGTTTATTCTGGTGCAGGCTGTGATGCGCACGCGCCATCCGGCGGAGTAAAGATTAAACTTTCTCGCCCTTTCGCAAAGCCGTTGATTCTGATCAAGGCGCTGGCGCGAAAAGCGTCTTACTGTAGGTCATCTGCGAAAGTAAGGACACATTATGCCGGACTTGAACCACTACAAGGGAATCATCCTGAACCGCCTCGAAGAACTGAACGTACGTGTGTCCGAAGTGGACCACGAACTGGGCGAGCCAAAGTCGGCGGACCTGAACGAACAGGCCATCGACATTGAAGATGATGAGGTGCTTGAGAGTCTGGGTGCCGCTGCACAAAGGGAAATCGCTTTGCTCAAGCTGGCATTGGAACGGATCAAAGACGGCAGCTATGGAATTTGCCAGAAATGCGACAATGCGATCTCTGATGCGCGGTTAGAGGCAGTACCATATGCACCCTTGTGCAAGGTTTGCGCGCAGGCAGCCTAGGCGGGGCACGTGACGGCCCCGATGACGCTGAAAAGTCTGGTGCGCGGCTTGCCGTACCGTCATGGCATTTCGGCGCATGTACCGTGTTTTGTCATGCAAATGACACTGAAACTGATCCGAATTTGTCAAAATCCGCCACGATCCGGGTCCCTGACGGGCATTCCACAGGGCGGATGAAACTGCCCGAAAGGATGACGTGACCGGGTGCGATGCTTTGGCCGTATTGTGCCATACGTTGTGCCAGCCACACGACGCTTTCCACCGGATCGTTCAGAACACCCGCACCAAGGCCGGTTTCCTCAACCATACTATTGCGCATGGTGATCGCGCCGACCCATCGCAAGTCAAAGGCCTCTACACCGTGTTTTTGCGCGCCCAGAACAATCCCTGCATTGGCTGCGTTATCGCTGATCGTGTCAAAGACGGTGCGTTTCTGCCCGGTATCGGGATCGGCGCGCACAATACGGGTATCGAGGATTTCGATGGAGGGCGCGACGTAATCTGTCGCGGCAATCACGTCGGCGCGCGTCACGTCCGCGCCGCCGATGGCGTCCTTCATGACAAAGGCGATCTCGGCTTCGATGCGCGGCTGGATAAAGCGGCCACTGGGCACGACGGCCTTGTCGGCAAACGCCATGTCATCAAACAGGATACCGCTGTCGGGGATGTCGATATCGAGAGCATACTGCATCGCCTTGGATGTAAGACCGATTTTCCACCCGATAACGCTACGGCCCTGTGCCAGCTTGGCCCGGTAGATGGCGTTCTGAATTGCATAGGCGTCGTTCATTCCCATCGCGCGATAGCGCTTGGTCAACAGCCCGATCTGGGTACCGCTTTGCTCAGCCTCTAGCAAACTGGCGGCCGCTGCTGCGTGATCTTGTGGTGTCATGTCACCTCGTCCTGCACGGTGTTGCGCAGGGTGCCGATGGTGTCGACCTCGACTTCGACCACGTCCCCGGGCCTGAGGAACTGCGGCGGGTCCAACCGTGCCCCCGAACCGGTCGGCGTACCGGTCACGATGATATCACCGGACTGCAAGGTCATGAATGTCGAGATGTATTCGATTTCGCGGCGGATCGGGTGCATCATGCGTGACAGCACGTCGTCCTGCCGGACTTCTCCGTTGACACAGGTGACGATGCGCGCCTGATCCAGTTGGGCTGCGTCCGTGAACGGCACAATCCACGGCCCAAGCGCGGCGGAGCGATCCCAGTTCTTGCCTTGGGTGACGTTGAATTTTGCATGCCGCACCCAATCACGGATGGTGCCCTCGTTACAGATCGTCAGGGCGGCGATGTGGTCATAGGCGTCCGTTTGCGCAATGCGCCGCCCGCCTTTGCCAATCACGACAGCCACTTCGCCCTCGTAATCCAGTTGTGTGCTTTCCGGTGGGCGGATCAGCGGCTGGTCATGGCCTGTGAAGCCACTGGCGAATCGCGGGAAAAGGGACATGTATTTTGGTTGTTCAGAGCCGTCCTTGTATTCCGCATTCCGGTCTGGGAAATTTACACCGACGCACAGGATGCGGCGGGCATCGGGCAGCACCATTTCGTATTGCAGGTCGTTGTGGGTGACGCCCCTACTGTCTGCGACCTTTCCAAGCGCGTCCAGTCCACCGGCCTTCAGGGCATCAAGAAGGGTTGGCCATTGGGCGAATGCGTCGTCGAGGCCGACCATTCCGGCGTCTGTGACCGCTCCATAATGGACTGTGCCGCCGCTTGAATATGTTGCAAAGCGATGGGTCATGGCGCGATGAACGGGCTGGCCTGCATGGCGCTGTCTCTGGTATCGGCACCGACAAAATCCGTCCCGTGTTCGAACCAGCTGCGCGGGGCTGCCGCCGCCCAAAGGGTCTGGCGTTGCGGGTACTTCAAGTCCCATTTAATTGGCTCAAGATCAGGATTAACCGTTTGATAGTCCGAGCAATAGAGTTCGACAAGATGGCCGTCGGGGTCCAGCACATAGAGGAAAAACGCGTTCGAAATCCCGTGTCGGCCAGGCCCCCGTTCAATACTGTCCAAATACCCGGACGTGGCCATTAGATCGAGCAGGTCGATGATGTTGAGGGGGGTCGGCACCCAAAAAGCGACGTGATGCAAATGGGGGCCATTGCCATTGGTGAATGCCATGTCATGCACTCCGCCCTTTCGGTGCATCCAGGCCGCCCACAGCTTTTGGCTGTCTTTATCCTCGGTGTATTCGGTCACGCGAAATCCGAAATCACTGTAAAACGCCACCGATGCGTCCACATCGTGGCTGAAGACGTTGAAGTGGTCGATCCGCAGCGGCTTCACTCCGTGATAGCGGGCGTATTTCTGGTGGATCGGAGGAAGACGCTCCATCCTGTGATAGAATTCCAGCGGGATACCCATGTTGTCCGAGGTCAGCAACGTGCGACCCTGATAGGGGCGATCAACCCATTCGGTGGGTCGCCCTCTGGACTCAAGGTACGCTTTGGCCCGGTCCAGGTCGCCCTCGTCAAAAGTCTTGAAGCCCATGGCCTCGACAGTGCCCGGCTGGTCGGATTTTTGCAGGATGATACAGTGGTGCCCGCGTTCTTCCATGGCGCGAAGATAGATGTGACTGTCGCTTTCATCGGTGATCTGCAAGCCAAGCATGTCCGTGTAAAATGTCCGGGACGCATCCAGATCCCCGACGTTCAGACACAGGTGACTCAGTCGGATCGTGTTGAAATCAGGGTAAAGATTTGGCTTGGGTACAGGCATCAAAGTGCTCCCAGTCTGGTGATCTTGTGCTTGCCGGTGGCAAAGCCGATGTGCTTTTGCTCCATGTAAAATTCAAAGGACCAGTCGCCACCATCGCGCCCGATCCCGCTGGCCTTGCCCCCCCCCCCGAATGGGGTGGGAAGGTGGCGGACATTCTCTGAATTCACCCAGATCATCCCCGCCTCCAGCTTGTCGGTAAAGCGCAGGGCGCGGGTCAGATCGTTGGTCCAGACATAGCCGGTCAGACCATAGGGGATGTCATTTGCCATCTGTAGCGCCTCGTCTTCGGTGGAGAACGGGATCGAGGTGAGGACCGGGCCAAAGATCTCTTCTTGGGCGATCCGCATGTCGTTGGTGGCACCGGTGAACAAGGTGGGGCGGACGTAGTAGCCTGTATCGCCCACCGTTTCGCCCCCGGCGGCGATTGTTGCGCCGTCTTCCCTGGCGATGTCGAAATAGCCCGTCACCTTGTCAAAGTGCTCTTTTGTCACCAGCGGGCCGATTTCTGTCGCCGGGTCCAGCGGATGACCCACCTTTATCGCGTTGACGCGTGCGACAAGTCTGGCTTCAAAATCCGCGCGGATGGTGTCTTGTACCAACAGGCGGGAGGACGATGTGCAGCGTTCGCCGTTGATCGAATAGATCATGAAGACGACGGCGTCCAATGCCCGTTCCAGATCACAACCGTCAAAGACGATGACGGGGTTTTTGCCGCCAAGTTCAAGATGGTTGCGCTTGAGCGTGTCAGCCCCCTGTCTGATGATCTGACTGCCGGTCCGGCTTTCGCCGACAAAGGCAATAGCCTTGATTTTGGGGTGTTCGCACAGCGCCTTGCCCGCGCCTTCACCGAACCCGTTAAAGGTATTGAGAACGCCGGGGGGCAACCCTGCGTCCTCGGCGATCTCGACCAACAGGCGCGCAGTGAGTGGCGACGCCTCGGCTGGCTTGTGGACCACGGTGCAGCCTGCCGCCAACGCCGGTGCGATCTTCCACGTCGACAGCATGAAGGGCGTGTTCCATGGCGTGATAACCCCAACGGGGCCGATGGGCACACGGGTCGTGATGTTCATCAGCGTGGGCGATTGCAGATGGTGGCCGTCGCGGGCCTGTACGACCTGATCAGCAAAATAGCGGAAATTCTCTGCGCCGCGCAAGGCAGCCTTGGACATGAATTTATATGCCTGGCCTGTGTCCCAGCACTCGCACAGGGCGATTTCATTGGCCCTTGCTTCGATGCCTTCGGCAATACGGATCAGAATGTTTCTGCGTTCAAGCGCGGGCAAGTCGCGCCATGAAGCAAACGCATCATGGGCCGCATTTGCCGCTGCATCAATGTCGGCGGCGCCTCCGCAAGCCACTTCGCAGATTATGGATTTGTCGACAGGCGTTGTGTTGGCAAAGGTACCGTCCGACCCGGCCACATCCAGGCCGGCGATACGGTTCAGAATGCCGGTTTCGCGAAATCGAGCAAGGTGGTCATCGAGAGTTTTGATGTTTTCGATAAGCACGCTCATGGCTGCTCCTTCATATGGTCACCGAAGAGTCCGAAATTGAGCCAAGGATCTGCATCGTTTTCATACTTCCCGGCTGACGGCGCGACCGGTTTGTGCTTCGTCGCAGGGGCCGCGCGCGCTGGCAGGCTCTTGTCCGGTATGGCGGTGTTCTGTTTTGCGTCAGTCATGCGCCCGAAATGCAAGCGCACGCCCCGATTGAAACGCCCGCGCCCGAAGGTCGCAACGGCTCTTGCGCGATGGCCGTCATGGATGGCACGTCAGTGAATGCCGGTGGGTCGGCAATGTGGCAATGCCTCTGGACGTCATACAGGCCGTTTTGCACAGTGCGCCGATATTTCCGTTGCCTTCAATACTGGCAGAGTTTTCGATATTGATCCGGGGTATAAATTTTATTAACATGTTAACTATTGTGAAGTTAGATACTGAACGGAATGGCGCTGAGTCAGGCGCAAATCGCGCCCATTCCGGGAGAGACGCACCAGATGAATGATCCGCTTCCGCCCACAAGTCGGTCGCTTCCCATCGCGCTGATGCGCGCCCGAGAAGGCGTGATGACACCGATCCGGGACATGTTGTCCGACACCGGTCTAAGCGAACAGCAATGGCGCGTACTGCGTGTTCTGGCAGAGCAGGGGGCATTGGATTCAAAAACGCTGGCCGGTCGCGCAAGCCTCTTGTTTCCAAGCCTGACGCGTATGGCCGCTGCGATGAGCAAAAAGGGGCTGATCACGCAAACACGCGATCCCAGGGATCGTCGCAGACAGATCATTGATATCACGCCCGCAGGGGCACACATCATAAAAGCCTATGCCCAACGCGCCTCTGACATCGTGCAGGAATTCAAAGCCGTCCTGGGAGATCGGGACTATGAAAAGCTTCTTGATCTGCTTGGACGTTTAAGCCCCGGTGAAAACGGGTGACAGGATGGTGTGTGGCGCGCTGCCAGTTCGTTGGATCTCCTCTGGATCAACGTGCACTCGTTGATCGTGATGCAGCGGGCAGATCGCCCTTGGGTATCGTCATTCGACGTCACAGAACCCTGATTGGCGGTATCCTTGATTGAGGCAAGGCCGATTTCCTGACCTTATGTCATGCGCGTCTGAACCAGCCCGCATTGGTGTCTTTGCGATCCGACAAAGCGCAAGCAAGCGTTTGGTCAGGCAATTGATCTCCATTTGGCGGCCGCGTCACTCTCGGCCTCCTGTCCAGGTTCTTCGGCGTGTTCATGACGATCACCAGTCTGCTCAAACGATCGAAATCTTTGTACGCGATGCATCAATTCGCTGGACACTTGAGACAGGTTCAGACTTGCCGCAGTGGTTCTCTCGAACATCGCGGCGTTTTCCTGTGTCACCTGGTCGAGATGGCTCATGGCGGTGTTGATCTCGGCGATATTGAGTGATTGGTCACGTGATGCGCTGGCCATGTCGGAAACGTAACCAGAAATATCAGAGATTGACGCAATGATCCGCTCGAGTGCTGTGCCTGCATTCCCAACCAGTTTTACCCCCAGATCGACGTTTTCCGATGACGCCGCGATCAAAGCACTGATTTCGTTCGCCGCATCAGATGACCGTTGCGCCAGGTTCCGCACTTCGGACGCCACAACTGCGAAACCGCGTCCGGCGTTTCCCGCCCGCGCGGCTTCGACGCCGGCATTCAATGCCAGAAGGTTCGTCTGGAACGCAATGTCATCAATCACTTTCACGATTGAGGTGATCTCGGCCGAACTTTGCGCGATGTTGCCCATGGCGGCAACAGCATCCTTAACCACGGAGCCGGAGGCCACCACATTGCCCTGCGCGGTGTCCACGATGGCATGGACCGAGTTTGCGCCTTCGGCTGAACTGTTCACGGATGCACTGATTTCCGAGACCGCCGCCGCCGTTTCTTCCAACGTGGCTGCCTGGCTTTCGGTGCGTTTGCTCAGCTCGGCGTCCGCCGCGGCCAATGCTTCAACTTCGGACCCGATGGTCGTTGCACTGAAGATGACAGAGTTTATGGCGTCTTCCAGACGCTCAACTGCAACATTGAAATCCTGGCGAACCTGATCATTTGCACCCGCAAAGGCGTCGGTAATCCTTGTGGTGAGATCCCCGCTGGCAAGCGCTGACAAGGCATCACTGAGCGACTTGATCATTGCGTCCTGTTCTTCGCGCAGCCGCGTGCGTTCCTCCGCGGTCTCCTGCTTTCGCTTGTGTACTTCGGTGACGTCAGCGCCGATCAGGACCGTTCGATTCAACTCGCCCTTGCTGGAAAAGACCGGGCTGAGCCCGCCAAGGATAAAAGACCGTTTCGAATCAGGGCTTTGGATCTCGAATTCGGCGAACATTGCGGTATCTTGGCTGACGGGTACCCCCTTCACGGAAATTGCCCTGACAAACTCAAAACCCTCGTTTGGCGCGTCCAACCCGGCCAATGACAGGAATGCTGTGTTTGCTTCCAAAAGTCTGCCGTTCTGACCAAACTCTGCGCGCGCCTGATTGCAATCCAGGGATGCCAGTACGGCCGCGTTCCGACGCTGTTCGCTGACGTCTGCCCACTCGATCACATATCCGATCCGGTTGTCTGCACCGTCGTCTATTTTTGAAACTTTCAGTTCAAGGTTTACGGCGCCAATTTCCACATTCAACAGATGTCCCGCAGGGTCGATGCTATCGAACATCCCTGGCTCCACTTCGGCCAGTTTGCAAATGTCATCGAAGGACTGTCCGACAACCCGTTCCGGATCAAAGCCAGTGATCCGCGAACCGATCAGGTCATGATGGGCAATCAGCAGGTTCAGCACCGCCGTGGATGCGTAGACAACGTGAAATTCCGCATCTGCGATCATGATCGCCGCTGATCCTGCGTCCAGCGCAGCGCTTTTCATCGCGGCGTCTTTCCGAGACGCTTCGGTGGTCTGAAGCTGGGTGCGAAATTCGTCGAGTGTCCGTGCCACAACCCCTATTTCATTGCCTCTGCGGAATTTGGGAATTTCGGTCAGATAGTCGCCCCGTGCGATTTTCTTCATGGAGGAGGCAATTTGTAGCAACGGACGTTCAACGGTTCGTTTTATCAGGGCGCCTATGACGATCAGCAACACCAGGCCCAGCCCGGATGAAAGCAGGAAAGTTGTTTCTTTATGTTTTTTTACAGTGGCATAGAGGGCATCCGAGCGCCAGTTCAGTGCGACCACCCCGATCAGTTCGTTGTCCGCCCTTGACCTGACCGGCACCGCAATCACCAGGGTTTCACTGTCTTGCCAGACCGCTTCGTCTTGCAGTGCGCGCTGTGCGGCTTCGGTCAGGAACCGGGGTGTGCCGTCCGTCAAAAATTCTTGTGCAACGATCTCTCCATCTGCGGTCATGACAAGTGCGCCCGACACGCTTCCCCTTAGGGACTCGGTGGTCGAGCGGAGGAGCGCGGTCACCCCGTCGCTGTCCCGAAGGTCGAGTACGGGCCCAATCCGTTCACCTATTTGTACCACGACTTCGGATCCAATTTTCAGGATCGACTGGCTTGCAGTCGTGTTGGTTGCATGGATGGACAGATAGGATGCCAGGCCAATGTTCAGCCCCAACGTGAGAACAAGGGCAAACAGGCATTTCAAATATATGGAGTCAGGGATACGCCATCCCGGTTGGACGCCACGCTTTGCCGATTTAGTGTCCGCAGTCATCAGATGCATTCCCTGCAATCTCTATTGCACGCTCTATATCCGCCAAACTCTTTCAGAAACGCTAAGGCAGACCGCAATATATCGACCGGCGGTCTTTGCGGTTCCGGCGGTTGGCCCGGGTCTGACCATCTTGGAAGGTGACGAAAGACGGCGCCGATTTGACGCAAATCAATTGGCTTGGCTGTACATGGTGTCAGGTTGAAACGCAGGCAGCACCGACGCGTCACTGACGTCACGTGTCTGCGATCCTGATTGACTAGGGAGGGCTGCGCACGTGCATTCCGGAACCGCGACATTGGCCAGTCTTGCGGCCCTGCTTCTTGCCGCTTGCGCGGATGTACCCAATGTGGACGGTCACGATACCACACGGGGGCGGCTGATTTATGCGAAAGAGTGCGCGCCGTGCCACGGGGTAAATGCCGACGGGGCCGGGCCGTTGGCAACTGGAGTGAATTCCGCAGTGCCTGATCTCGTTGGATTGTCGGCCAGAAATGACGGGTACTTCCCGCGGGAATTCGTGCGCCGGTTTGTTCTGGGCGTGTTGGAAAGGGACGATCCCGAGGCGGCCATGCCTGACTTTTCCAAGGTCGGCTTGTCCCATGTCTATCGTGATGGCACAGCTGATGGTGACGCGCCGGAGGCCGATCTCGGGGCTTTGCTGGACTATCTCGAAAGCACTCAGTCGTAACGTGGGAATTGTTCCTGCGCGACGGCTTTCCCTTTCCTGAGCCACGCGCGCCCTGTGAGCGATCTGTGTGCGCGGCGTGGCCGGTTACGGTCGCGCCGCTAGGAAGAGTGAGGGATGTGCAGCGTTCTGACGATCTCTGCGACCTGAACCAGGGCGTCGGCCACCGGGTTTGTCCTGCGCCAGACCATTCCCACCGTGCGTGTCAGCGGGGGGGCATCAAAGCGGGTGACGCAAACCGGAGCGGAGCGGGTTTCGACATCCGCCGCCATGTCCGGGATCAGCGTGACACCGATCCCGGCCCCGACCATCTGCACCAGCGTCGACAGGGAACTGCCGTCCAGCCCGTCGCGGGGACGCGATGGGTTGATGTTGCAAAATGACAAAGCCTGATCCCGAAAACAGTGCCCTTCCTCGAGCAGCAATAGCCGCATGCCCTCGAGCGCCTGGGCCGAGACGGGCGGGGCACCCGCGTCCCGCTCCGGGCGGACAAGCAGCATTTCCTCGGTGAACAGGGGCAGTTCCGTCAGGGCGGGTTCATCCACGGGCAGGGCAACGATGGCAGCATCCAACTGACCATCGATCAGTTCGCCGATCAGGCGGGGCGTCACGGTTTCGCGAATGTGCAGGTCGATATCGGGAAACGCGCTGGTCGCTTCGCTGATGAACTGCGGCAACAGGTACGGGGCGATTGTGGGGATCACACCAAGGCGCAGCCGTGCCAGCCCCTTGCCACGCACAGTGTCCGCCCAGTCTCCCGTATCGGCCACGGCGCGCAGAATATCCCGCGCGCGCTTTCCGAATGCCTCGCCCCGAGCCGTCAGTCGCACCTGTCGCGGCCCGCGTTCGAACAGGGCAAATCCAAGGCTTTCCTCTAGGTCCCTGATCTGTACCGACAGGGCGGGTTGCGAAATGGCGCAGCGTTCGGCCGCCCTGCCAAAGTGGCATTCCTGCGCGAGCGCATCGAAATAGCGCAACTGCCGGAGGGTGAGATTTTTCATAACCAAAAACTATCGAAGCAATAATAAAATGCAACTTAAATCAATGACGCCGCCCTGATAAGAAGATCGTGCTTCATGGAAGCGGGGCGCGTGATGCATCCGAACGGCATGGCATTTTGCCTTCTTTCATGGCCTAAACAGACAAATAGCGGCGCAAGGCTAGCATCATTCCAGATCAGGCTTATGTCGCCACCAGATAACAGTTGATCGGAGAGACACATGGACGGAAACGACGTTGGCAAATGCCCGGTGATGCACGGTGCGACACTGCACAGCACTTTCGGTGGCCGCACGAACAAGGACTGGTGGCCCGAGGCGCTGAACATTGATGTGTTGCACCAACATGGCGCGCGCGTCAGTCCGATGGACCCTGACTTTGACTACCGCGAAGCGGTCAAGGGGCTGGACTATGACGCGGTCAAGGCCGATCTGCACGCGCTGATGACGGACAGCCAGCCGTGGTGGCCCGCCGATTGGGGCCACTATGGCGGCCTGATGATCCGTATGGCGTGGCACGCGGCGGGCACGTATCGCATGCAGGACGGACGCGGGGGCGGTTCCGCCGGGGATCAGCGCTTTGCGCCGCTGAACTCGTGGCCGGACAATGCCAGCCTCGACAAGGCGCGTCGTCTGCTGTGGCCTGTGAAAAAGAAATACGGCAACGCCCTGTCCTGGGCCGACCTGATGCTGCTGGCGGGCAACGTGGCCTATGAATCGATGGGCTTGAAGACGTTCGGCTTTGGCTTTGGCCGGTCGGATACTTGGGCACCCGGCATGGACATCAACTGGGGGGAAGAGGACGAATGGCTTGCCCCGAGCGAAAACCGCTACGAAGACCTTGACGATCCATCCACCATGGCGAACCCGCTGGCCGCGGTGCATATGGGCCTGATCTACGTCAATCCCGAAGGCGTGAACGGCAACCCCGATCCGGCCCGCACCGCACTGCATGTGCGCGAAACCTTTGCCCGCATGGCGATGGATGACGAGGAAACCGCGGCTTTGGCTGCCGGCGGTCATACTGTCGGCAAAGCACATGGCAACGGCGATGCAGGTGCGCTGGGCGCTGAACCCGAAGGTGCCGGATACGAGAACCAGGGCTTTGGCTGGACAAACCCCAACCAGACGGACCAGGCCAGTTCGCTTGTTACCTCCGGCATCGAAGGCGCGTGGACGACCGAGCCGACCAAGTTCGACATGGGCTATTTCAAGCTGCTGTTCGGCTATGACTGGCAACTGACCAAATCCCCCGCCGGTGCAAATCAGTGGGAACCGGTCGACATCAAGGAAGAGGACATGCCGGTCGATGCGTCCGACCCGTCGATCCGCCGTATGCCGATGATGACGGATGCGGACATGGCGATGAAGGTTGACCCCATCTATCGCGGGATCTGCGAAAAGTTCATGGGCGACGAGGCCTATTTCCGCGACACGTTTGCCCGCGCGTGGTTCAAGCTGACCCACCGCGACATGGGCCCCAAGGCCAACTATATCGGCCCCGATGTCCCTGCCGAAGACCTGATCTGGCAAGACCCGGTCCCTGCTGGCAACAGCGAATACGATGTCGAGGCGGTCAAAGCCGGAATCGCCGCATCCGGCGTCCCGCACGCCGACCTGATCGCGACCGCGTGGGACAGTGCCCGCACTTTCCGTGGGTCGGACAAACGGGGCGGGGCCAATGGCGCGCGCATCCGTCTGGCGCCGCAGCGCGGCTGGGAAGGCAATGAACCGACCCGGCTGGACGCTGTGCTGGCCGCTCTTGAGCCTATCGCGGCCGAAACGGGCGCGTCGGTGGCTGATGTTATCGTACTGGCAGGCAATGTCGCAATCGAGGCGGCGGCAAAGGCTGCCGGGGCGGATATCGTCGTGCCCTTTACGCCCGGTCGTGGTGATGCGACGGACGAGATGACGGACGGCCCCAGTTTTGATGTGCTTGAGCCGTTTTCGGACGGGTTCCGCAACTGGCACATGGAGGGCGTTGCCAAAAGCCCTGAGGACATGCTGGTTGATCGCGCCCAACTGATGGGCCTGACGGGGCAGGAGATGACTGTCCTGCTTGGCGGAATGCGCGTGCTGGGCACCAACCATGGCGGCACCGCGCACGGTGTGTTCACCGACCGAGTGGGGCAGTTGACGAACGACTTTTTCGTCAACCTGACAGACATGGCCTATGCGTGGAAACCGGCAGAGGGCGGCACCTACGAGATTTGTGACCGTGCCACCGGCGCCACCAAATGGACAGCGACGCGTGCGGACCTGGTGTTCGGATCGAATTCGATCCTGCGGGCCTACGCAGAGGTCTATGCCCAGGACGACAACGCGGGCAAGTTCGTGAAGGACTTTGTCGCGGCCTGGACCAAGGTGATGAACGCCGACCGGTTCGATCTGTTGGCCTGAAACCGCACCAACGACACAGATCGGGAAACGCGGGCCTGTCACCGGGCCCGCGTTTTCCATTTCCGGGTACGGCGTGCCACCTTGACTTTCCACCCCATGCCCGGTGTATCTGCGCCGATCTGAAACGAAGCCCTGAAGGGACTCCACACCATGCATGCTTACCGCTCTCACTCGTGCGCCGCGCTGACCTCGGCCAATGTGGGCGATACCGTGCGCCTGTCGGGCTGGGTGCATCGGGTGCGCGACCACGGTGGCGTGCTGTTTATCGACTTGCGCGACCATTACGGGATGACGCAGGTGCTGTGCGATCCCGACAGCCCGGTATTCAACGCGGTCGAAAAGGTGCGCAGCGAATGGTGCATTCGCATCGACGGCACGGTCAAGGCGCGCGATGCATCGCTGGTGAACCCAAAGATCCCGACCGGTGAAATCGAAGTGTTCGTGCGCGACATGGAAGTGTTGGGCCACGCCGACGAATTGCCCCTGATGGTGTTCGGTGATCAGGAGTATCCCGAGGAAACCCGCCTGACCTATCGCTATCTCGACCTGCGCCGCGAAAAGATGCAGGCCAACATGAAGCTGCGCAGCGACGTGGTGGCTAGCATCCGCAAGCGCATGTGGGCGCAGGATTTCCGCGAATACCAGACACCGATCATCACCGCATCGTCCCCCGAAGGCGCGCGCGATTTCCTCGTGCCCTCGCGCCTGCATCCGGGCAAGTTCTATGCCCTCCCACAGGCCCCGCAGCAGTTCAAACAGTTGCTGATGGTCAGCGGATTCGACAAATATTTCCAGATCGCGCCCTGTTTCCGCGACGAAGACCCGCGCGCCGACCGCTCGCCCACCGATTTCTACCAGTTGGACCTTGAGATGAGCTTTGTCACCCAACAGGACGTGTTCGACACGATCCAGCCGGTGCTGACGGGTCTGTTCGAGGAATTCGGCGGCGGGAAAAAGGTCGATCAGACGTGGGAGCAGATCAGCTATCGCGATGCGGCGCTGTGGTATGGATCGGACAAGCCCGACCTGCGCAACCCTATCAAAATGCAAGTGGTCTCCGACCACTTTCGCGAGTCTGGCTTTGCGATTTTCGCAAAACTGCTGGAGCAGGATGGCACCGAAATCCGCGCCATTCCAGCGCCAAAGGGCGGCAGCCGCAAGTTCTGTGACCGCATGAACGCCTATGCCCAGAAGGAAGGGCTGCCGGGGATGGGGTATATCTTTTGGCGGAAAACTACAGATCCAGATCATACTCTTGGTCAAAAACTAATCTCGAAATTTAGTCGTGCCCTTTCTAAAAGGAAGTTTGATCAAGACGTTGAAGGTCTGATTGGCAAAATACAGAATGGGCCATGGCGAGAACGGCTTGAAGCGGCATACATTGGAGCAAGTGAACGTAACGAGTGGGACGACGCTTGGGCTATTTCGGAAGCTGTGTTTCAGGCGATGGATGCTGCAGGTGGTATGGAAGCCGCCGGACCGCTGGCCAAAAACATCGGCCCTGAACGCACCGAAGCGATCCGCCAGCAACTGGGGCTGGAGGTTGGCGATGCCGCTTTCTTCCTTGGTGGCAAGCCCAAGGCGTTCGAATCCATCGCGGGCCGTGCGCGCAATGTCATCGGCGCAGAATTGGGTCTGACGGACGAAGACCGCTTTGCCTTTGCCTGGGTTGTCGATTTCCCGATCTATGAGCGGGACGAGGAAACCGGCAAGATCGACTTTGAACACAATCCGTTTTCCATGCCCCAGGGTGGGATGGAGGCGTTGCAGGGTGATCCGCTGAACGTTCTGGGCTATCAATACGATCTGGCCTGCAACGGCTACGAACTGGTGTCCGGCGCGATCCGGAACCACCGCCCCGAAATCATGTTCAAGGCGTTCGAGATCGCAGGCTATGACGAGGCCGAAGTGCGCAAGCGGTTCGGCGGCATGGTCAACGCGTTCCAATACGGCGCACCCCCCCACGGCGGATGTGCGGCCGGGATCGACCGCATCGTGATGCTGCTGGCGAATGAAGCCAATATCCGCGAGGTGATCCTGTTCCCGATGAACCAGCGCGCCGAAGACCTGATGATGAATGCCCCAAGCGACCCCGGCAGCGACCAGTTGATGGAACTGGGCTTGCGGGTCATCCCGCAGGACTAGGCGATATCCCGCATGGGACGCGTTGGCGCCCCATGCATCGACGCGCGGCCCGTGGTAATTTCAGACCCGAGGCACCGTGTCGGACATCGCAGACGCACAGAATTGCCCCCCCCATCTGGTCGGGATCAGGTTTGGATGGGCCTGTTGCCAATCATCTCGCCGCCGAGTGATGCCTCTGAAATGTTGGAAGGGCCGTCAGCGCTGAATGACATGGCGATGCAATATCCGCCAGAACCGTTTCGCGCCTTTCTGGATCGTGCCGTCGCCATTCAGAACAGCCGGATAAAACAGCGCAAGCATCGTGGGAACAGGCAATATCAGCCATTCAAGGTCAGGCGCAGGCAGTTGAACCGGAACGCGCGGCGGGCGTGGGTTGGCCGGACTAAACCGCGCAACCCTGGAAGGGGCGGTGTTTGCGGGCCCTGATCTGGGGCGCGATGTCGGGCTGTTGCTTTGACGGGGCGTGAAATTGCTTGGCCTTGCGGGGCACTCCGCCTAACGTCCCGGCATGTTTACGCTTTATCGTCCGCACCATGATCCTGTTCCCGACTGGACGCCGCCGCCAGCACCTACTGACAAGCTTGTGATGGACGGCGCGTATTGCCGGCTGGAACCACTGGTGGCGGACCGCCATGCCGCGCTTCTTTACCGGATGTATGTCGGACAGGATCAGGTGTGGCGCTTTTTGCCCTATGGCCCGTTTTCGTCATCGTCGCAATATCATCGGTGGATGCGCGAGACCGAGGAAGACGCGAATGTGGAGTTCTTTGCGATAAAGAACAAGCTGACCGGGGCCTATGAGGGCGTCGCCAGCTTTCTGCGCATTGCCCCCGCAGCCGGCAGCATCGAAGTCGGCCACATCAATTTCAGCCCTGCCATGCAACAGACCCGGGCCGCGACAGAATCGATATACCTGATGATGGCGTGGGCATTTGATGCGGGATATCGCCGGTTCGAGTGGAAGTGCGATGCGCTGAACAAGCGGTCGCGCCGTGCGGCACAGCGCCTAGGCCTCAGTTACGAGGGCGTATTCCGGCAGGCGGCGGTGGTCAAGGGGCGCAACCGTGACACCGCGTGGTTTGCCGCAATCGACGCCGATTGGCCCGCGTTGACAGAGGCGTTCCGGGTTTGGCTTGACCCGTCCAATTTCGACACCGACGGCACACAAAAAGAGCGGCTTTCCGACCTTACCCGGTTGGTGCGCGCAGGCGAAGACCCGTCACTGGACGGGTGATCCTGGCCTACATCGCGATCTTTTCGGACAAACGACGCTGGACCAGACCGGCAATCGTTGCCGCCTCGGACGCGGCTGAACCGCCGCGGGCCCGTTTTGCCGCCAGCAATTCGGTCGCACGGGCAAGCTCGGCGTCGTCAGCGCTGCGCGCGACGCCGCTCAGAAACTGTGCGATATAGTCCAGCGTTCGGGTGTCGCTGGCGTTTTCCATGACATCGGCCACGTGCGCCATGTCGTCGCGATAGGCGATCGGGTCGGGTTCCACGATCTCTTTGGGAACGGAGCGTGGGCCCGTTGGACGCCGATCGATTGGCAGATTTGACAGGATCTGATCCTGAAATACCGCCAGGGATACGATAGGTTTGCCCAGATACCCGTCGGCTCCTGCATCCATCACCAACGCTTCGCTGTCGGCGTCACCGGACAGGCCCAGAATGACGTCGGGACGCTGGTTTGAAAGGGACATGTCGCGGATCAAATCCGTTCCGTCACCATCCGGCAACCCGACATCCACGATAGCGACCGACGGTCGATAGACCTGCAAATGTCGCCGTGCCGCGCGCAGGGTGTCCGCCCGCCTGATCCTTGCACCGCTGCGCAAGCACAACAGGCGCAATGCCTCGCAGGCAAACCGGCTGTCTTCAATCACCAACACGGTGAGCCCAAGCAGCGGGCGCATCGAGGTTGGGGCAGGATAATTCGGCGTGAACGGGTCTTTCGTATCCATTTTCGTTCTCCAAGCAGCTGTCGCGACTCATCGTTACGCACCGATACCTAACGGTAAGTTAACGCCGCCCTTGCAAGGGGCGTACCGCTTGGCGATAAGGGCGCGAAATTACCCTGTCTGACGGAGCTTTGAATGATTGGTCGCCTGAATCACGTCGCCATTGCCGTACCTGACCTTGAGGCCGCTGCGGAGCAATACCGCTCTGCGCTGGGCGCCAGCGTCGGCGCGCCGCAAGACGAACCGGATCACGGCGTGACGGTCATCTTTATCGAATTGCCCAACACAAAGATCGAATTGCTTTACCCTCTGGGGGACGACAGCCCGATCACCGGTTTTCTGGACAAGAACCCGTCGGGTGGCATTCACCATATCTGCTATGAAGTCGACGACATCATTGCCGCGCGCGACCACTTGAAATCCACCGGTGCGCGCGTTCTGGGCAGCGGAGAGCCCAAGACAGGCGCACACGGCAAGCCCGTGCTGTTTCTGCATCCCAAAGATTTCAACGGCTGTCTGGTCGAGTTGGAGCAGGTCTGATGGGCATCACCTCGGCCCTCGTGCTGTATGCAGTGATCTGGTGGATGTGCTTCTTTATCGCGCTGCCAATCAAGGTGCGGACGCAGGGCGATCTGGGCCAGATCGAGCCGGGCACACACGCGGGTGCGCCACAGGTCCACAACCTCAAACGCAAGGCGTGGATTGTGACGGCTGTGGCGGCCGTTCTGTGGATCGTCATTGCCGGGATCATCTTGTCCGGCTGGATCACGCTGAGCGATTTGAGCTGGTTCGACCGGGCGCTCAAGCCTTTGTAATCTTGTGGTACAGATGGGTGAATGTGGCCGCTCCGATGATCGGGATCAGCAGGTTCACCAACGGAACCGACAGCGGAATCGCCATCAACGTGCCAGCCAGCCAGACCGTGCCGGAATGCGCCCTTCGCAATTCCTTGGCCTTTGCACGCCCGACATGCCGGATGGCCGCGAGGGTGAAATATTCGCGCCCCAACAGGAACCCGTTCAGCCCCCAGAAGATGAAAATCGCCGCGGGAGGAAACATCACGTACAAGATCAGGGCAAGGATGTTCGCGCCGACCAAAACTCCGAGAAAGTTGATCGTATCAACGAGCGCATCGCCAAATGGCACCCGCTGTGTAGCGGGCAGATGGGGGTAATGGCGGTCTTCGACGGCGGCGGCGACTTCATCCAGAAACATCGACGTGATGGCGGAGGCGACGGGCATCATCAGAAAGATCGACAAGGCGAAGAACAGGAAAAATGATCCCCAACTGATCACGTCATCCAGCCAGGTGATCTCGCCCATCCAGGGCACCGACACAGACTCGGCTGTCAATGTTCCGATCAGCCATACAAAGCCCGACGTCGCCCCGATCAGCAGGGCAACGGTCAAGGCCAGACCCAGCAGCAAGACGCGGCGAAACCGGGGGTCTGTTGTCTGGCCCAGAGCGGCAAGGAACGATGTCAGAATCATGCGTCGACCCATGATGTAATGGCACCCAGGTCCGGGCGCGGACGTTCGGGCGGGGTGCTGGTTTCGGTTCCGATGTGGATCAGCCCGGCGATGCGTTCATGACCTTCAAGCCCCAGCGCAGTCCGCATGAATTCACGGTCATGGCTTGGCCACCCGCTCAACCAGTTCGCCCCCCAACCTGCCGCCAACGCTGCGTTCAGAAGGGCCAGGCACACAGCCCCGGCAGAGTAGGTCTGCTCCAGTGCCGGGATCTTTTCGGACGGTTTTTGAACTTCGATCACGGCCACGGCAAGGTTTCCCTGATCGAACTGGGCGCGTCCCTTGGTGATCTGTTCGGGATCAAGGCCCAACGCCTCGCCACGGGCCTGTGCGGCCTGCGCCAGACGCGGCATGGCCGCTTTGGTCAGCACAATGAACCGCCATGGTTCCAGCTTGCCGTGATCGGGTGTACGCGCTGCTGCGCAAAGCAGCATCTCCAATGCCGCGCGATCCGGCACGGGTCCGGCCAGCGTCTTGGCCGGGCGCGACCGGCGGGTCAGCAAAAAGCCGAGGGCGGCAGGGTTGGGTGTGGGCATATGTTACGCCTTTTTACATAGTGAGGAACATGTCGTGGCCAAACGCTGCGACGTCAAGGGGTCAAAGGCCCAATTCGACCGCCATACGGTCAATTTCACTGCGCAGGAACGCATCAAGACGGGCCCCGGGCTGGCGCGAGGCCAATGCGCGCTCCATCGGGTCGGGGGCGGTGATGGCACTGCCCGAAAGGGCCTCTATCACAGCGTGACCGCAAAACGGGACGTAGACTTCGGAGTAACCGCCCTCGTGTACCAGAACCAGTTTTCCGCCGCAAACGCGCGCGGCCAGTGCCTTGATCTTCAAGGTCATTTGGCGAAACGTGTCTGCGGTGGCGAGCATGCGGGCAAGGGGGTCGATGGCGCCGGCGTCCAGGCCACAGGCGACAATTATGAGGTCAGGGCCAAAAGCCTCTATCGCCGGGATCGCAACCCGGTCGATGGCATGAAGGTAGGCGGTGTGCCCCGCGCCGGCGGGCAATGGCAAATTCAGGTTGAAACCGGCACCATCACCGGCCCCGCGGTCGTCCAGCGCGCCCGTGTCCAGAGGATAATTCCCCTCTTGATGCAAGGACAGGGTGAGAATGTCGGGTCGGTCATAAAAGATGCTTTCGGTGCCGTTGCCATGGTGGACGTCCCAATCAAGCACGGCGACCCTCAGGTCCGGTCGGGTGGCCTTGGCCGCCTCGATTGCAATCGCGATATTGGCAAGCAGGCAGAAGCCCATGGGTTCGTCTGCACGGCAATGATGCCCCGGCGGGCGACTGAGGGCATAGGCGTTGTCAAATGTGCCTGCCAGAACGCCCGCGACGGCAGATGTGGCAAGGCCGGCGGACAGGGCGGCGAGTTCAAAGCCGCCTTTGGCGAACGGCGCATGGTGGCCGATTTCACCCCCCTGATCGTCGGACATTGCCTTGAATTCCTTGATATATCCTGCGCTGTGAACGGCGTGGATCTGATCCATCGTAGCGGGCGGCGCGCGTGACACGGCGACGTCGTTGATCAGCCCGGTGACGTCCATCAGGTTCTTGAGGCGACGCTTGGTCTCGGGGCTTTCGGGCAGGCCCCCGGCGGCCAATGGCTGCACCAGACCGCCCAGTGGTACGGTAAAGGCATAGTTGCCGCCAGCGTGCCACATCGTCCGTTCATCCCAGTAAAATCCGGTGCTCATCCTTGCCCCCGTCAGCCCCGTTTGCGTGCGCGCAAGGTGGCGGAATTCGGGTGCGGACGCAACGCTCGGTGGGTTGGCGCGCGCTGTCGGCGCGAATCAGGGTGAACGGCGATAAAAAACGGGGATATGGCGATGCGCCACCCGTACACAACCTGTGCACACCCTGTGCACTGACAGATGCACGCGGGCAGGATTAACGCAGCGCACGGTTTCAAACATTGCCGGATGGTTAATCCGCATCTGCCCCGGCCTCGGCCAGCAACGCAGCCACGTCGAGGGGGGCGTTCACCATCCTGAGCGCACCGCTGTCATCGCGTGGCCAGTCCGCCTGCGGTCGGTCGCGGTACAACTCAACCCCGTTGCCGTCCGGATCGCGAAAATAAACCGCTTCGGACACGCCATGATCGGCCGCCCCGTCCAGCGGCGTGCCGTGATCAAGCACCCGTTGCAGTGCCGCCCCAAGCGAGGCGCGGTCGGGAAAGAGGAACGCGGAATGATAAAGCCCGGCGGCTCTTTCCGGGGCAGGGCCGGCGCCTTTTGAATGCCAGGTGTTCAGACCGATATGGTGGTGGTATCCACCCGCGCCCAGAAACGCCGCCTGATCGCCATACCGCTGCATGAGGGTAAACCCCAGAACGTCGCCGTAAAACTGAATGGAACGCTCAAGGTCGCTGACCTTGAGGTGAACGTGACCGACCTGTGTCGCGGCGGGAACTGTGTCTGGCATGGGCCTGCCCTTTGGTTTGAATGTATCGATGCAAAGATAGGGGGCTGTGGGGGCCATGGACAAGTTGCAAGTGCGCGCAGGAATGGTGCACTTTTGGGGGATGTCACGCGATGGGCCGCCGATGCGACCAGATCGTGCTTTGCGCCGGGAATCCGACGCGTTAGGTTGCTCGAAAATCCCAGAGGTGAGCAGACCCATGACCCTGATCCTGACCCGCAGAGCGGCCCTGTTGAGCATCGGCGCTTTTGGCCTTGCCGCCTGCAGCACCGGTGGTGGCCCGCGATCCGTGCCCAATTCCACCGGAGCCGCATTGCCGCCCGACCTGCGCCCGACGCAGAACGCCGCCTATGACGACTGGGTGCGCGCATTTCGCGCCCGTGCGGGGGCACAGGGCCTGTCAGAGGCCACGCTGGCCGCGGGTTTTCGTGGCACAGGGTATCTGCCCGGTGTGGTGAAACGGGACCGCAATCAGGTCGAGTTTTCACGCACGCTCGAGGATTACCTGTCAATTGCCGCCTCTGACGAGCGTGTTGCCAAGGGGCGGGCGGCATTCGCGCGCCAGCGCGGGACGCTGGCGGCGATAGAGCAGCGCTATGGCGTGGCGGCTGAAATCGTGACGGCGATCTGGGGTCTCGAGAGCTTCTTTGGCGAGCGGCGCGGCAATGTGCCTGTGGTCTCGGCGACGTCCACGCTGGCCTTTGACGGGCGGCGCGGCGCGTTCTTTGAAAAACAGCTGGTGGCCGCGCTGAAGATTCTTCAGTCGGGTGATGTGTCGTCTGCCAATCTCAAGGGCTCCTGGGCCGGAGCGATGGGCCATACGCAATTCATCCCGACGTCCTACCAGGCCTTTGCTGTCGATTTCACGGGTGATGGGCGCCGCGACATCTGGTCGGATGATCCGTCGGATTCGCTGGCATCCACCGCCGCCTACCTGTCGCGCAGCGGCTGGAGCCGCGGTGTGAAATGGGGCGGAGAGGTTGGAGCGGGTGCGCCTTCGGGCACGACCATTCAGCCGCAGGCCGGAGGGCCGCAGTTTTCGGTCACCGCGAATTTCCGCGCGATCAAGCGCTATAACAACTCGGATTCCTACGCGATAGGTGTGGGGCATCTTGCGGATCGCATTGCCGGGGGCGGGCCGATCCGTGGCGGGTTCCCGCCTGACAGGTTCGGGCTGAGCAAGGATGACCGGATCAGGTTGCAGCGGCGTTTGACGGCACGCGGCTTTGATGCCGGGGGGGCGGACGGAGTGATTGGCAACAACACCCGGACGGCGATTTCGGCCTATCAGACAAGCATCGGGCGACCGGCGACCGGCGATCCGTCACAGGAGTTGCTGCGCACTCTGGGGGGGTGAATGTCGGTGCGCGCCCACCGTTCCCCCGCATGAGTGGGACCGTCACGACAGGGGAACCCCGTGTCACGCCCCGGCGATTTCATGTCCGTAGAGGCGCGCGCCCTTGTGTGCATTTTCCGGGTCTTCCAATTCGAGCGTGGAGTGATGGATGCCAAATTCATCGGCAAGGCACGCCTTGACGGCTGCTTTGACATCTTCGCCGGACGCTGCGTCGCTGATCACGACATGGCAATCCAGTGCCGCCGCATTTTCCTGCATCTGCCACAGACGAACGTTGTGGATGTCATGAACCCCTTCGACATCCCTGATTGCGGCCACCACCGCATCGTTTTCAATGTCTGGCGGACTTCCGAGCATCAGGATGCGGATAGGGCCTCCGATTTCGGTGATGGCGAGGTACAGGATGTAAAGCGCGATGCCGATCGTGATGGCGGGATCGACCCACCACATCTCATAGAGCAGGATGAGCGTGCCGCCGATGATCACGGCGACCGACGCCAGCGCGTCCGAGAGGTTGTGCAGGAACAGGGCGCGGATATTCACGCTGCCTTTTTGCATCGAGTATGTGAGCATGGCCGTCAACGTATCCACGACCAGCGCGACGGTGCCCAGAATCACCACCGTCCACCCCGCCACTTCGGTTGGTTCGATCATCCGCATGCCACCTTCGTAGATCAGGTAAATGCCGATGACGATCAGGGTTGTGTAGTTGATCAGGGCCGCGACGACCTCGATCCGGCCATAGCCGAAGGTCATGCGTTCGTCCGCGGGACGTCTGGCGATCTTGCGGGCCGCAAAGGCGATGACCAGCGACGCCATGTCCGAGAAATTGTGCAGCGCATCGGCAACAAGGGCGAGGCTGCCGGAGAGGATGCCGCCGACGACCTGCACAACGGTCAATAGCGCGTTGGCCCAGATCGCGATAGCGACGCGGCGGTCCCCGGATGCAGGGTCTATGTGTGCGTGGCTGTGGTCATGTGGCATGACGTGATCTTTCGTGTTCGTTGTTGGACCTGGGGATGATGTAATTGCTGCAGTAGCTGTAGGTTCAAGTGCTATTTTGCCTGCACTTTCCCTTTGTCGATCCATCCTGAGCGGCGTGCCGGATGTCCCGCAGCACGTTCTTGAGACCCCCATTGCCGCCCCGGGCCGCGACAGACGCGGTGGGTGCGCCCGTTGCAGGGTCGGGCCGGTTGCTCGTAAACAGGCGTCCGGGTTCACAAATACATTTCGGACGGTGCCGGGTTCAAAAAGGCACGGCCGAGGGTCCTTACCCGCCAATCCCGTTATGATCTGTCAGGCATTCCGAATGATCGCGCAGGACTTCAAGCACTTTGCAGTCCGCCGCATTGCCACCGCTGCATTCGTGAATCATCCGCTTCAACTCGGTGCGCAATGCTGTCAGCCGGTCCATCCTCAGTTCAACCTGTCTGAGTTGCCGCCGCGCGATGGTGTCCGCCTCGCTGCAGGAACGCTCCGGGTTATCGCTCAGATCGAGAAGTTCGCGGATCGCTTCGAGCGGAAAACCCAATTGCCGCGCGTGCCGTATGAAGGACAGGCGGTCAAGTTCGGCATCGCCATAGCGCCGCTGACCCCCTTGTGTCCGGCCCGGTTCAGGCATCAGCCCGATTTGTTCATAGTACCGGATGGTCTGAACCTTTGTTCCGGTCTTCTTACCCAGGTTCCCGATTGTCAGCATACGCACCCCCAAACCTACAGCCTTGGTAGCTTTGGCTGTTGAGTGGTACAAGCCCATTGCGCACCCACAGGTCTGTGACACGTGGTCCAGATAGCAAAAATCAGCTTGAACCCCCGGCGCGCAGAACGTTTAGAAGAACCGAAAAACGGGCGGAAACGGATGCAACACGACCAATGAGACTGTCTGCAATACAAAAAGGGCTTTGGGGACTTGTCGCACTCGCTCTGGCGGGCTTTGTCTGGTTACAGGTCTCTGTCAGAAACGAGCAACAGACCGAAGCCCCCGCCTTTCGTGCCGCGTTTGAACTGACCGATCATCGCGGCATGGTGCAGACCGAAGACGATTTCGCGGGTCGCTGGATGCTTGTATTCTTCGGCTTTGCCAATTGCCCGGATGTTTGTCCGACAACCCTTGCCGAGGTTGCCGCCGTCATGGACGCGCTTGGCCCGGATGCGGCACAGGTCCAGCCGCTTTTCATCTCGATCGACCCGGACCGTGACACGCCCGATCAATTGGCGGAATTCATACAGGTGTTTGACGCTGACATCATCGGGCTGACGGGAACGCCTGACCAGATCAGGCGCACGTCCGGAACCTTCCGCATATATTACGAAAAGATCGAAGAGGCGTCATCGCCGGACGGGTACACGATGGGGCATTCGTCTCAGTTGTTCCTGTTTGATCCGCAGGGCGGATATGTCCGGGCATGGTCCTATGGTACGCTGGCAGAAGAAATCCTCGCGGATCTCAAGGCGCGGGTGGCGAAATGAGCGGCGCGCGCGCGACCTTGATGGCCATTTGGCTGGCTCTGTTCGCCGGAGTGCCCGCACCGTCATTTGCAGACGCACAAGACGTTGTGGTCAAAGACGCCTGGGCGCGCGCGTCTGTCGGCACCCGGCGTCCGGGTGCGGCCTATATGACCCTGCGCAACACGGGTCCTGATCCGGTGACGCTGACAGGGCTGGAAACACCCATCGCCATGATGCCCGGTCTCCACGAGACCAGGACGGATGCAAATAACATCAGTTCCATGGCACCCGCCGGGGACATCACGATTTTGCCCGGTGAAAGTGTTTCACTCGAACCGGGCGGTCTGCATGTCATGTTGATGCGGCTGCAGGGCACAATGGCAGAGGGCGACACCTTTGCCCTGACACTCATCTTTGCCGACGGCGCAAAGGTCACCGTCGATGTGCCCATCCTTGGCGTCGCGGCGCGTGGACCGGAGGGCTGATGAACCGCAATGCCCTTCTGACATATGGTGCAATGGCAGTCGGTGCGCTGGCCCTCACCCTGCTGGTCGGCTGGTGGCAAGTGGACGGACCCGGAGCGACGACATTGCAAAGCAAACGCCCCTTGCCCCTGACCGGGATGGCGTTCCGGATGAGCGATCAGAACGGCGAGAGCGTCGGGCCTGAAACGTTGTCGGGAAAGCCGTCCCTTGTGTTCTTCGGCTTTACCTATTGCCCCGATGTCTGTCCCACCACGCTGTCGGACATTTCCGGCTGGCTCGACGATCTGGGCGAGGATGTCGCGGAGATGAACGTCGTGTTCATTACGGTTGATCCCGAGCGCGACACCGAGGCGGTCATGGCGGAATATGTCAGCTATTTTCATCCGGCCATCAAAGGCTGGCGCGGAACACCGGATGAAACGCGCCGCGCCGCCCAAGGCTTTCGAACAGGCTATGAGAAAGTCCCGACAGTGGGGTATGGGTATACGATGAACCACACGGCCAGCGTCTTTCTGTTCGATGCGCAAGGACAGTTTTCCGGCACGATCGACTACCACGAACCAAGAGAATTCGCCGTGCCGAAGATCCGCCGCGTCCTTGAACGAACCTGATAGAAAGAACGGAAAATGGAATCTATATCCCCCATCATGCTGGGATTTCTGGGCAGTCTGGCGGCTGGATCCCTGACCGCGATTGGCGCAATACCGGTGCTTTTCGGGCGGCTTCCATCCCGTGCGACACGGGACCTGTCACTGGGGTTTGCGGCCGGGGTCATGCTGGCGGCCTCGTTCTTTTCCCTGATCATCCCTGCACTTGATGCAGCCGATCTGCGGTTTGAAAACGCAGCCGCGCCCGCCGCCATTGTCTGTGTCGCAATCCTCCTCGGGATGGGTGCGGTGGCTTTGATGAACGAGAAACTGCCCCACGAGCATTTCAGTACAGGCCGCGAAGGGCCCGAGGCCGCATCATTGCGGCGTGTGTGGTTGTTCATCATCGCCATCACGATCCACAACTTTCCCGAAGGGCTTGCCGTCGGGGTCGGTTTTGGCGCGGACGGCGTTTCGGGCGGTCTGCCGCTGGCTATCGGAATTGGCCTGCAAAATGCCCCCGAGGGGCTGGCCGTGGCGGTGTCCCTTCTGGGCGAAGGCTATTCCAGGGTCCGCGCCTGGGGCATTGCCGCCCTTACCGGCATGGTGGAACCCATTGGCGGCGCGCTGGGCGCCGGGATCATTTCGATTTCCGAACCGATACTGCCCTGGGGGCTGGCCTTTGCCGCGGGTGCGATGCTTTATGTCATCAGCCACGAAATCATTCCCGAAACGCATCGCAGCGGTCACCAGAACAAGGCGACGCTGGGCCTTTCCCTGGGCCTTGTGCTCATGCTGTTTCTTGATGTCTGGCTTGGTTAGATCATCACGCGCGCCCGAGATCCAAGGTGGGTTCAGGCGTAGATGTTGATGGGTGTCCCGTTTCGCACCATCGCATAGACCTCTTCAATCTGGCGGTCCGTCACCGAGACACAGCCGGCCGTCCAGTCCCGTTTGTTCATCGGGTCAATCCCGCGCCGTGGGCCGCCATGGATGAAAATGTCTCCGCCCGGAGACTTGCCTTGTGCGCGCGCGAATTTTCGATCCTCCACGTTCGGATACGAAATGCCGATCGACAGGTGGAACAGACTGTTCGGGTTGCGACGGTCGATGGTGTAGGCGCCTTCGGGCGTCCGTCCGTCACCTTCGAACTGCTTGTGCCCTGCCGGGGCAAAGCCAAGCCCCATCGGGTAGGTCCGCAACACGCCGTTCTCGCCATCCAGCATCAGCAGACGCTCGGATTTATAGATGCGCAGCCGTGTCACCTCGGGCCCGGAATATGTGCGGAACTTGCTTGCACATCCCGACACAAAAGCGGCCAGTCCGCCAAGCAGAAACAATCGTCTGGGAAATCGGTTCATCATTGCTGCCCTCTGCCCTTTTGCCCTTTTCGGACTGATAGTTTTGAAAAACCTATCGAAAGGCGGCATTCGGATCAAGCGTCCTGAGTTAGCCGCGTGTACCAGCCATCATTCCAAAAGCGGCATGTCAGAGGCCGCCAGTGCCATTTCGGGCAACCACGTAAGAAGCTGCGGGAACCAGATCAGGGTTGCGATGAGCAAAACCTCGATTGCGACCAGAGGCACGGCGCCACGGTAGATATCCGCGAGGGTAATGCCATTCGGGGCCGCCATTATTGCGAAAAACAGGGCATAGCCAAACGGGGGTGTCAAAAAGGATGTTTGCAGCGCCAATGCGATCAGGCCCGCAATCCACATTTTCGCGAAATAGGCAGAGCCCACATGGTCGGCAAAGTCGAGTGCGCCAAAGACCGGCATCAGGATCGGAACAAAGACCAGCAGCACTTCTATCCAGTCAAAGACAAACCCAAGCAGGATCACGATGCCAAGCAGAATCGCCAGCATTTCCCAGCGCGACAGGTCAAAGGAAGATATCAGATCAAAGATGACATCCGGCCCGCCCACCAGATTGAAGCTCAGCGAGAACACCGTCGCGCCCACGACGATGAAAAACACCATCGACGTCATCGAGGCGGTCTGAACGGTGACCGAATTGAAACTCGAAAACGACAGACGTCCGCGAAACAGGGCAACCAGCAAGGCGCCAAACACGCCGACGCCGGCAGCTTCTGACAAGGTCGCAAGGCCGGATATGATGCTGAGCGGGATCGAAGCGATGACGGCAACCGCCGCAAGTACGGATATGACATCTGTCCACGATTTGCCCGCTTTTACGATGACGGCAGTCTCCACGGTCTTGCGCAACGTCGTGGCAAAGAAAATCGAGAATGCAGTGACCATCAGGATAACAGGCACGATCAGTGCTACATACATCAGCCCGATCCGCAGCTGGAACAGGTTGGCAACAAAAAACAAAAGGACGGCGGGCGGAAACACGACCCCAAGAGCGCCGGACGCTGCAACGGCGGCCCCCGCAGTGCGCGGGGCATAGCCGGATGCCATCATCGGTGCATAGGCCACCAGCGCCACCGTGATGACCGACGCGCCGATGACCCCCGCCGCCGGGGCGAGGATCAGACCGATCAGCAGTGTCGCGATGGCATAGCGCCCCGGAACGCCTGTCAAAAGGCGTCCCAACAGGCGAAACATGGTTTCCGCAACCCCGCTGGCATTCAGGATCAGACCAAGAAAGATCAGCATCGGCACGCTGGTGAATTGCACCGCCTCGTTGGTCAGCACGCCGCGGACCCGCAAATAGATCAGTCCCAGATGCTGAAAATCGGTGGTGCCGACCCAGACCGCCGCCGCGAATCCCAAAAAGCCTGTGCCGGCCAGGACCAGCGCCACCGGGAAGCCACTGAAGACCCCGAAGGCCATCACGACCAGCATGGCGACCGTCAGGATTTCATTCATTGTTGCCCGGACCTTCCATCGGTTCCGGCGCACCTTGCGCGCGCTTTCGCGACAGGAAGGCAATGTTGCGCGAGACGACCACCCCACCGGCAAGCGCCAGCAGGACGGGGCCGATGACGCCCGCGATGCGCTGTGCCCAGACTTGCGTCTCGGCGTATTTCGTCGTCCGCATCAGGCCGTCCCACCCGTACCAGGTCAGGATCGCGGCGAGCGGGAGCAGGACAAACAGGCCGCCGATCAGTTCGATCCACGCGATGCGGCGCGCAGACCAGTGCCTGCGAAAAACGTCAACGCGGACATGGCCGTCGCGCAAATAGGTGTACCCGAAGGTCAGAAAGATCAGGATGAACAGCAGCGACGTGGACAGGTCAGGCAAATAACCCGAAACACCAAGTTGCAGCTTGCGGTCCAGCATCTGCAGCGCGCCATAGGCAGCAATCGAGACAACGGTCAGCCACGCAGTGACGACGCCGATGCCCCGGATGCCTCGATCAATCCAGTCTGCCAGTCGCAAGCCGCCCCCTTCCGACAAGTTGTGCCGCGCACAGTGTCAGTGACCGTGCGCCAGCGCGCCTTTGGCCATTTCCGCTCCGATTTGTTGTCCACCATGTGGCCCGGCGTCATCCTTGCGTGCCTGCAACAGTCGCAGCGCATTGGCCACGACCAGAAGCGACACCCCGACATCGGCGGCAATCGCGCCCCACATCGACGCCATGCCAAAGGCGGTTGCCACGACAAAGACGGCTTTGGTCGCAAGGGACAGCCCGATGTTCTGCTTGATGATCGACATGGTGCGGCGTGAATGCCCGATCAGCCACGGCACTTTGCCGATGTCATCCGTCATCAGCGCAATGTCGGCGGTCTCAATCGCTGCGTCCGAACCGACGGCGCCCATGGCGATCCCGTAATGCGCACGCGCCATCGCGGGGGCATCGTTTACGCCGTCGCCGATCATTGCCACGGTAGTGTGGTTTGCGACCAGTTCCTCGATGGCGCTCACCTTGTCCTCGGGGAGCAGTTCGGCGCGGACCTCGTCGATCCCCACCTCGGCTGCGACCGCCCTGGCCGTGGCCGCATTGTCGCCCGTCAGCATCACGATCTTTTTCACCCCCTGCGCGTGCAGGCGGGCCACGATGCGCCTGGCATCGGGTCGGATACGGTCGCGCAGTTCCAACACACCGCTGACCCCGGTGTTATCCCCGACAGCCACAAGCGTGCTGCCCGCGCCTTCGATGCGGTCGCGCAGGTCTGCCGGGATCATCGCGCCAAACCCCTTTTCCCCGGCAAACCGATCCGAGCCCAGCCAGATCGCCAGACCGTTCAATGTGCCCTCAAGCCCACGACCGGGCACCGTCCGGGTATCGTCGGCGGCCACAACCGAAAGGCTGTCCTGCTCTGCCTTGCCCAGAATCGCCCGCGCAAGAGGATGGGAAGACCGCGCCTCCAAGGCTGCGGCCCGCACCATCAGATCATGCTTGGACGTGCTGCCAAGCGGATAGACGGCGGCGACTTCGGGTTCTCCCATCGTGATCGTACCTGTCTTGTCCATGGCCAGTGCCGTTGTGCGACCGGGTGCTTCGACATAGGCGCCCCCCTTGATCAGCACGCCGTTGCGCGCCGAGGAAGCGAGGGCGGCAACGATGGAGACCGGCGTGGAAATCACCAGAGCACAGGGGCAGGCAATGACCAGAAGCACAAGTGCGTTGTAGAACCAGAAACTCCAGGTGCCACCCGCCAGAAGGGGGGGAAGCAAAGCGATCAGAACGGCGAGCACCATCACAATCGGTGTGTAGATGCGGGCGAATTTGGCCACCCATTGCTCGACCTCTGCACGGCGCGAATGGGCATCGCCGACCATGCGGATGATCCTGGACAGGACGGTGTCAGTGGCGGCTTTCGTCGCGCGTACCGTCAGGGTTCCTTCGCCGTTGATTGTCCCGGCATAGACATCATCGCCGGACTCTTTCGGCACCAGGGCGCTTTCGCCGGTGATCGGGGCCTGATCGACGGCGCCCGCCCCGTCAACGACCTGCCCGTCCAGCGGGATTCGGTCGCCGCCGCGCACGATGAAACGCGCACCGATCGCGACGGACGCGGCAGGCATGTCGGCCTCTGTGCCATCGTCACAAAGCACGCGCGCTGTCGGCGGCGCGAGATCAAGAAGCGCCGAGACAGCGTTGCGGGCACGCCCCACACTCCAGCTTTCAAGATAGAGCGAAAGCGAGAAGAAAAAGGCAACCGTTGCGGCCTCGAAAAATTCGCCCAGCACGATGGCGCCGGCCACGGCCACGACCATCAAAAGGTTCATGTCCGGGGACAGACGGCGCGCGGACGACCACGCCTTGGGAGCGACAAGCCAGACACCGAACAGGATGGCCACTGCGAACATCAACGCCTCGGCCACCGGCATGGCGGACGCGCCGTGCCCGGAGAAGATCCCGATGGCCCCGCCGAGTCCGGTCTCGACAAGGTGATATCCGAACCCCGCGACCCAAAAGCCGCCGCTCAACATGGTGAACAGCCTTTGTTTCTTCAGATGGGCGGCCTGACCCGCACTGGCGTCATCTGCATTCCAGGGTTTCGCGGTCATCCCCGTCGAATCGACGAGTTCGATGATCGTGTCGGAGGAAACGTTCCTGCCCGCGCCAAGAACCGTCATGCGCGCATTCATGACGTCGAAGGCCAGGTTGTCGCTGCCGCCCACCCCGGGCCCGACGACCCGGTTCAGAATGGCAACCTCTTCTGCGCAATCAAGGCCACTGACATGAAAACTGCGGCCATCTTCGGGTTTTACCGCTGTTTGCCCGACCGGACCGGTGCCGCAGCACCCGCCGGTGGCGTGATCATGTGCGGCGTGATCGTGCGTTTTGTGAGCGACATCATGTGGCATGACTGGTCCCTGGATTCGCTAAAGAGGCCCCTGCATACGACCTACAGCCACTGGAGGTTCAAGAAAAAAGATGGCGGTGTGAGACGGAAAAATCTGGATCGCGCAAATGCGTCCGTGTCGGGCGGGAAACATTGAGTTTCAGTCACTTTTCCCTGTAAACGGCGATTTTGATCACGCGGGCGCATTGCGTCAAAAGCTGTTGGATGCAAAAAAGACGCAAGACACATCAGAGAAACCAAACAAGCAGGACTGTCAGTTTATGAACAAGCGTAGCGCATTTCTTCTCACCACTGGGCTCGCGCTCGGCGCGTGCTCGGCAACCTTCTCGGACGGGCAAGCGCCTGTTCCGCTTCCCGAGGAGGTCGTGGCGCTCGCTGCACCCAACCAGGATCTGGCATCCGCGCGCCTGCTGCCGGAAGACAATTGCTATTGGTATTCGCATGTCGGCCCGGTTGAGACGACACTTTTGCCGCTCCGCACCGACAGGGGCAACCCGATCTGCGTCAAGCCAGCGGCCTGACGCCTCAGGCGAAATCCAGGATCATGTTTTGAACAGTGGCTTCCAACGCGCCCCGCAGGGCGGCGTTGGAAGCGGGGCTGAGCTGTGCCGTCAGCTGTGCGGCGTGACGCCGTCTTCGGGCGGATAAAGATAGGCGGTCGAGCCGATCTTGACCCGTGGATACAGCTCGTTGATATGCGCCATCACCATGCGCACACAGCCGGAACTGGCG
>Ga0316205_10000468_pt1 | contig 74151 bp, 61 predicted proteins | sample 3monthpyrite_MG_FD_204941 | JGI IMG/M metagenome (GOLD analysis project Ga0316205, IMG submission 204941) | Microbial mat bacterial communities from mineral coupon in-situ incubated in ocean water Damariscotta River, Maine, United States -... | ecosystem: Environmental > Aquatic > Marine >...
TCCAGGCATATAAATCTCGAGATGATTAAATGTGCCTGAAGTTTACCAAAACCGGCCAAGCTAGTTGTCGCTGACCGGTCAAGCTAATTGTCGCCTAATACACCACCGGTCTACACGACTCTCAGGTTCAATATTGGGAACCCGCTAAATGGGTGGCAAAACTAAGGGAGCTGAAGACTGATGATAATTTGTTGTTATTAGATGTGGATATGGAAGTTGGCCATGGCGGTAAATCTGGCCGATATAAGGCATTTCAGGATGTTGCTAAAGAATATGCCTTCTTATTGGATTTGGCTGGAGTTAAGGAATAAACATCGCCAGCCAAATTGAATAGGAGCCTTAAATGTAGCTAATGGTTGCAGGTTTGCGACTTTCTTTAATCCATTCAATGGCATCTGATTTTTGATTGAATATTTCTACATCAATTGACGTGCGAGAAAAAAACAAACGATAAAAATCGACCAAAGCTTTTGTCATCTCATCAGCATAAACAAAGGCTAATTGATAATCACCACCTCTCTTATCCCGTAAACCTGCAACAAAATGAAAGATGACTTCAGTGGTGTTGATATCAATATCCATTCTCGCCTGTGAAAAATCGTAACAAGCAGGCATATTGAAATAAAAGTCTGGATGACGTATCACCGCCGAAAAACTCGCAACCAGCCCTTTAAGCTCCATACTGCCAGTAAAACTAATATGCATGATTTTTGATTTCGGATCGAATTCGAGACTAAAACTCTGCTCAGACTCAGCAATATCAAACTCGTCGAAGATTGATTGATCGATACTAGACATGTTGCAACCTACTGCTCATAACAACCGCCAATAAATACGCTAAACGCCGACTGCATTTGCAAGCTAGCTCTTTATGTTTTGCGTTTCTATTTAATCTTTTGTTGTACATTGGTAAAAATATTCCGACTTGATTTACGGACTCTTTGGTAAGGTCCGTTAAAGGCGGCGTATTTTAGACAAGAACACCGAAGAAGAAAACCAAATAACTTCTCCGTTTGAGATATATTTGCAAATAATTAACAAAATTAATACTAAAATCTCTATTTTAACTTTGAATGCTCTAACTTAACGGTTTTTTATTCATTTTTGTAATACTAGCTTTGTCGCCGATTCTTATCAGCCGTTGTTCATACCTAATATTGTGGCCAGAAAAAGCTAATTCCATTAATTTTCTAGCAGACTCAACTTACCAATCCATAGGAAAAAACTAAAGAAGTTATCAAATAACCCAATATCTCATATTGAGTTATTTATAGCTGTTTGGACCAGTATTGTAGATCAATCTAAATCGGTGAGCCTGGGGGCATTTTCGGCAATTTTAAAAGCTGTTCTTTTTTCAGGTTTTTGATTGAAACATTTTCTAGCCTGGATAATTGATAAGCATAAAAAGCGGAGTAGCCTGAATTGGATTTCGATCGTTTTAGTTTCTTGCCAAAATAAAGTTTTTGCTGGTTTAGTGCTGCGTAAATTTCCATTTTGACCATGGCGGAAACCGAACCGTCTGTGACCAAATTTAGATAATTTGAAATAAGCAAATCTACACCCGATTGATGAATCAAACGGTACGAATTTTCAAACTGTTGATCCACGAACTCTCGATGAAGTTTCTCTGTGACCTGTTGAATACTTAACTGTTGATCGTTTTGCAGATTTTGTTGCTGCAGGCGGCCCAATCGATGTGGCTCCAAAATAAGTGATAAACTGTGCTGAACCGATGCTGAGGACAAAGCAATGGGATCAAAAACAACACCACTATTACCAGTTAGACTCTCGCGGTTGTTCTTGTAACCAAAAGCCCTGGGGAATATCAGTTTTTGCAGTTCTTTGTCAATCGATAGGAATTCCGGACTAAGTGTTTTGAGTAAGCTCTGCAATGCTCTTTTTTGTTTCTCAGGAGCGGCATGTGTAGCTTGAGTAGATTTTGCAGAATTCGTTTTTAATGAATAGTCATATTCGACGCCACCAAGCCATTTAGCCGCCGCAGTCGCCTGATATCGATGAAAATAATAGACCGGCATCAGGATCTCCTGTAGATCGGAATAAGGTCGGCCCGATTGCAAACTGGCTTCACCAAAATTTTGCAGCGCCAACTGACGAAGCTTAAAGACTCTATTCAGCTCATCAACGGCATCCTCTCCGTTATCCCATAAACTTGCTCTGGGATGGGCTGAACTAATCTGCCGCGAATCGGGATCAGAAATAAATAACATTGATGCTGTGTCGCTCTCCGCTAATATTTTAGCAAGACCCGCTTGCTCTTTTCCTTCGACAAACGTTTGATAACCATACGCAATCGTGGCTTTATCCCAGATTCCGATGTTTTCAACATAAGCATTGTCCGATACGATTTTGGCCTTTTCCGATTGTTCATCTTTTTTAATCTCAAAGAAAGGATGGGGATAATCCATTACCGATGCACGGCCGAAGGTGCTCGCGGCAAAATTATGCGCGAGTCCTAGAGTATGACCGACTTCATGAGCAGCTAATTGGCGGATCCTGGCGAGGGCTAAATCCATTAGTTCACTATCTTGCGGCAAGCTGCTCTGCTCAGGATCATCCAAATTTTCGGATGCAAATCGAGAAAGCAACCCTTGGGCAATCAAGTAATCCTGTCGAACCCGCAAAGAACCTAAAGTAACATGTCCTTTAATGATTTCACCATTTCGCGGATCGGTCACGCCAAAACCATAAGACCAACCGCGAGTTGCGCGATGAACCCATTGAATAACATTGAAACGGATGTCCATGGGATCGGCGTCATCTGGCAGAATTTTTACTTGAAATGCGTTTTTGTAGCCAATTGATTCGAACGCCTGATCCCACCAAGACGCACCTGTGATTAGCGCTGTCTTAACCGGCTCGGGGGCACCTGGATCGAGATAATAAATAATGGGTTCAATTGCCTCACTAATCGCTGCTTGTGGATCTTTTTTCTCTAATCGATGCCTCCCAATAAAACGTTGAGTGAGCGGTTGATTGATTGGCTGAGCATAATCTTGATAATCAAAAGACCAAAAACCACTTTGTGGATGAAATTTTCTTGGTTTATAACCTGATTTTGGCAATCGAACAAAACTATGATGCATTCGTAAAGAAACGACAAAAGGATTAATAGCAGCCTGTTGGACAAATCGACCGGGCTTATTGGAAGTAAAAGTTATGCTGGCTTCTAGCTCCGTATTATCAGCAAAGCTTTTCGACCGGGGCAAATAAATAACGGAGCGTGATTTGTCCAGTTTAAAATCGCCTTGCTTACGTTGCTTCAGTTTTCTGACTACACCATGAATATCCTGCAAAATAAAATCGCTGGCATCAACTAGCACCTCACTTTTATTAGAATCTACAATGGGAAAAGACCAGAGTATGGAAGAGGCAAAGGCTTGCTGAACTGATAAGGATTCACGCTCATTTTTTGATATGGCACGATATTGAGTGTTTTTTTGCACTAACAGAAGTTTGTTTCCGACCTGATTGAATTCAACCAATCTAACTTCGCTTAACTGACCTCGATCGAGTCCGATATCATTTGACCCTAACCCCTGAGGCAAACTTGTTTGATAGATAAATTCACTGTTCAGATTATCAATTTTCAGATAGAGTTTGCCAGTCTTCTGATCGAAAAACTGACCAACAAAACCGCTTTTTAATTGGTTATTTACAGCCAACGATTTTAAATCCGGCTGGACCGCTGCACTGGCAGTGATTGAAAATAAGATAACTAACAGTAATATTATTCTTTTCATTTTGTGATGCCTTTTTTTAATGGGGGAATTGTTTTCCTCCGCAATCTATTTGTTCTTTTAGTGATTCAACTGACTGGGTTAAATTACTCGTATTTAGGTAATTTTATAATCCCTAGATTTTTCTTATTTTCTTCAGCTTCTTCTTTTGTTTTTTCGACAGCACGTATCACATCACCAAAATAAAGAGCATTGACAAAGACTCGACTAGTGCCTAACCAAAAACCTCTGAAATTCATATCATCGGAAAAGGCAATAATTTTACCCTTTCCATGAGCTTGTACCAGCATGCTGGTTTGTTCAGCCAGATTGCTTTGGTTGGCTTGAGACATATATCCGGCAAGCAATGGATTTTTAGTAAAACGTGCAAAGGAAACAAAAGATTCTTTTGGCTCAGAAAAACTAAATTGTCCTCTTTTGAAAACGGCCAAATTTTCATCGGTTAAACCATAGCCAAGCGGATGGCCCAAATCAATTTTAGTGCTGGCAATTGCGCCGCCAATAAAATGCCTCGAATCTGTATCATCCATATCAGCATAACTTATCTGAGTATCAGGCGTTGGCTCAAGCTTAGAGCCTTTACTGGACAACCAATTTTGCTCAGCAACCCAGGCGGAAGCGCCCGATCGGGTTATTAAAATTCCGCCTGCTTTGATCCACTGATCGAGAATCTTTTGAGATTCTGCGGACAAACTATATTTTCCATCGACCATAATAAGATGGGTATAAGGAAATGATTGTAATTCACTAAACTCATCAATCGCCATCATCGATAAATCTTGTGATAACCTTTGATCCATCAAATGCCAGACTTCCCCTGCCTGATAACTACTCACACCTTTGCCGATAATCATTAGCGGTTTAACAGGTTTAAGTATCGGCATGCTTGGACTGCCGAGATCGGGTCCGCTAATCGCCAGTCCTGAGCGAATAAATAGCGGACTAATCTCCAGCTCTGTCAGTTTTTTCTGTAGCAACTGGGTCAACTCGTCGGTTGATAATTCTTGCGCTTTAATCGGAACAATTAAATCACCTTTATTCAAATATTGATGCCCATTATTGGTGGCAACTTTTAGTCGTTTACCAACCATTTTGACTGAAACCTTATTTTGATGGAGATAACTTAATAAATTGGCAGTGGCAAAATTCCTCCAGTCAAAAGCTAATGCGACTGTATTATCGTCAATGGTTTCAAATAACTCTTTTGTTCCCTTAGATTCTTTGCCTATCAATTTTTGAGAGAAATTCGACCGATTTACCATTTGATAATCAATATCGAAAGCGAGTGGCATATTCCAACTCGAAACATCGTAAAAGGTATTGTCTTGAAATTGATCTCTCTTCTCAAAAATCGAATTGATCAGTGAATACTGTGATTGCTTTAAAGGAATGATGTAAGAAGAACCCGGGCTAAATTTTTGTCCATTAATATCAAGTTCCTCGCCGAGCGGCTTCACCTGAATCTGATGGCCCGTTAATATTTTATTGAACTCACTTAGTCGATAAGGATCGTGGGAAGAAAATACGACCGCTCGAATTCGACTGGCATCAGATTTCAACTTAGCCTGTCGATAAAAATTATTTTGATATCTAAGAAGTGATTTCCTATTCTCCTGAACAGCTTTTATGGTTGAAAAAGAAGTCGTCAAATGATTTTTGATCGCAAAAGGAAAGCTAACATCACCATTAACTGATTGTTGCAAATGGCCGCGAGCGCTAGCCTGTTCAAATAAGATCCCGATCGCGCCGTTTATATCTGGATAGGTTGAACCTTTACCATAATAAAAATCGTCAAAACTTTCTTTACTGTAATAAAGACTGCCGATTTCATCTAATGCGGCTGCGTGGTATTCAGATATTTTGGCGGTCAGTTCAAAATTTTCTTTTGGCGTCAAAGGGTTCTGCCTGGACTTTACTCCCGGCTGAAAAAAATAAGTACTGTTGGTGCCCATTTCATGAAAATCGGTGAGCACATTGGGCTTCCATCGGTGAAACATTTTCACCCGACCTTGGGATTCTGGATGTTGCAATAATAACCAATCGCGATTGAGATCGAACCAGTAGTGATTAGTTCGAGCATGTGGCCATACTTCATTATGCTCTTTAGTATTAGGGTCGCTGTTGGGATTTTTACTTTTATACATATTAGCCCAATGAGCAAACCGGGCCAGACCATCAGGATTAATCATTGGATCAACAATAATGATTTGATTGTCGAGCTGATCCAGTGTTTGTTTATCGGTCGCTGCCACCATATGATAGGCAAATAATAAGGAAGCGTTGCTTCCGCTGGCTTCGTTGCCGTGTACGCTATAACCCATCCAGCTTACCGCAGGACGGTTGGTTTGATTTTCCATTTTGAGATGTTGTTGGCGTATTGATTCCAAGTTCTTGATATTTTCTTCAGATGAAATATAAGCCAGAAATAGCGGGCGTTTTTCATGAGTGTAGGCATAAACCTCCAATTTAACTCGAGGTGATTTTTCCGCAAGCTGATAAAAATAGCGCTCAATTTGCTCGGGTCTTACATGCCACTCACCCACTTGATAACCGAGAGAGCTTTGGGGTGTAGGAATATCAACTGAATATTGACTTGAACTTGGTAAGTAATAGTCGAGTTCTACAGCTTTAATGACCGGCGCCAGTAGAAAAAGCAAAATCATCCATAGTATGGTATTTTTATTCATTGTTATTCCGCTATTGGGTTAATTCTGGATAAATCGGTGTATTCCCGTAAATAACTGGTGGTACTATGCCGGGATACAAACCAGTTTAGCAAACATATTAGAAAAAGAATAATGCCATCTAATTAAGCGACTTGAGGTATTTTCAATTTGAAGCCTCCGGCAATTTTTATGGTATATACCCAATAAAATCTTACACGAATTTCATTTGCTCAGAATTATGAATATAACCAAGACTGTTTCTTCCGCTAAACTAGCTAAGGCAAAAATATTGCCTTTGGTCTGGTTAATTGGCTTGTTGCCTTTTTTTTCCCTTCAAGCAGAAACCATCAGAGTCGCTGTCGCAAGCAATTTCCTGAAAGCCGCGCAACACCTTAGTAAGATGTTTGAAGCACAAAGTGAACATTCAATTCAGATCAGCAGTGGTTCCAGTGGCAAACTCTATTTGCAAATTACTCAGGGCGCGCCATTTGATCTTTTTCTTTCTGCCGATACGCAAAAACCACAACAGTTGGTAAAAAACGGCTTTGCCGCCTCAAGTACAAGAAAAACCTATGCCATTGGTAAACTGACACTATGGCTAAAAGCCTGCACAAATGCCTCAGATTTATCAATTTTGCTTAGTCCCGAAATTAAAAAAATAGCGATCGCCAACCCAAAACTGGCGCCCTACGGTATGGCAAGCCGACAATTATTGGAAAAATATCAACTTTGGCAAAAATTAGAGAATAAATTAATATTTCCCGAAAATATTTCACAAGTGGCTCAAATGAGTAAAATTGGTGTTGTTGATGCAGCATTCATTGCTACTTCTAACGCCGAAACACTGCTCTCAAACGAGCATAGTTGCTTGATTACTTTAATGACAACTGATTACCAGCCCATAGAGCAGCAACTTGTCATAGTCGATAATAGTAATAAAAAAGAAATTACCAAGTTTTTTGTAAAATTCATCACCTCTGTTCAAGGTCAAACCCTTATAAAAAACATGGGATACTTGCTCCCAGACTCTGGTAAAATGTCACAAATCGAATAGCTCCACCCATCTGGAATCTCACGTGAATCAACAAACAACATTAGATCAACCCCTGGTAGAAATTACCGAAGGCGCACAACAGCATTTTGTCGGGTTACTTTCTTCGCAGGACGAAGGCACTGGTATCCGCGTTTTTGTTGTTAGCCCGGGCACACCGCACGCAGAATGTGGCGTTTCTTACTGCCCGCCGGATGCAGTCGAAAAAGACGACCGTAAAATAGAGTTAGAAGCATTTAACGCTTACATTGATAACGACAGCATTCCTTATTTGGAAGAGGCCAAAATTGATTACCAAAAAGATGATATGGGAGGCCAGCTGACCTTAAGAGCGCCAAATGCCAAAGCTCGTAAAGTGGATGATAATGCACCGGCAATTGATCGTATACGCTACCTGTTAGAGTCAGAAATCAACCCACAACTGGCCAATCACGGCGGTCAGGTTTCACTCGCTGAGTTTACTGAAGACGGTATCGTTATCTTACAGTTTGGCGGTGGTTGCCAAGGTTGTGGCATGGTAGATGCCACATTAAGCGATGGAATTGAAAAAACCTTGATGGAGAAAATTCCGGAAGTTAAAGGAGTAAAAGATATTACTGAGCACGAACAAGGTGATAATCCTTATTACTAACAGAAGTTTCGACTAGCGAGTATCGAGTTGCTAGAAACGCAAGTTAGGCTTAAACTCGTAACTCGTAACTCATAACTCGTCCCTCCTTCTATGTCCGACTACTCAGCCATCATTGTCACCTTAAAACTAGCCCTGACTACCGGTGTTATTTTGATGGTTATTGGAATGCCGCTTGCCTGGTGGTTAGCTCGCCCCTCGACCAGTTTACTAAAAAACAAAATCCGACCGTTGATAGAAGCCATTGTAGCGCTACCTTTAGTATTGCCGCCGACGGTACTGGGATTTTATTTATTGATCGCGTTTTCTCCGGATAACTGGTTAGGTGCCGGATGGTTAAATATAACCGGAACCACTCTCGCCTTTAGTTTTTCCGGATTGGTCATTGGCTCATTAATTTACTCCCTGCCCTTTGTCATTCAACCACTGCAAGCCACTTTTGCAGCCATACCGCAAGCGACTCTGGAAGTCAGTGCTTCGCTCGGTGCAAACAAAATTGAACAATTTAAACGAGTGGTACTACCGCTTAGTAAAACCGGCTTAATCAGCGCCTTTAGTTTAGGATTTGCCCATACATTGGGGGAGTTTGGGGTGGTGTTAATGATTGGCGGAAATATCAAGGATGAAACCCGAGTAGTGTCGATCGCCATTTATGACCATGTGGAAACGCTTCAATTTAACGACGCGCACCAGTTATCTCTTATTTTAATTGCGTTTTCACTCGCTTTACTCACATTACTTTACCGCTCCAAACATAACCGGGTGGGTTTTTATTGATGCTTAAAGTTAAGCTCGATTGCCAATTTGACGACTTCGATTTAACCGTCAATCAGCAACTGCCAGGTGATTGCATTATCGGGTTATTTGGCGCATCCGGAAGTGGCAAATCTCGATTTATCAGGCAACTACTTGGATTTGATCTTGCTCATCAAAAAGATATTCAAATCCAGTTTGAAGATGACCTATGGCAAGATAGTGGCGATCAATTTTTACGCCCAGTCAAAAACAGAGGGATTGGGTACTTACCACAAAGCATTGATCTTTTTCCGCATTTAAGCGTCGAGCAAAATGTTCTTTTTGGCTGGAAAAAACAAAATTCAAAATTCGATCTGGCAATGATCAAAGACATCTGCTTGCAATTAGATATTCAATCTCTAATGCAAAAAAAACCTCAGCAATTATCCGGTGGGCAACAACAACGAGTAGCACTTGCACGAGCGATCCTTGCAGGTTCTAAAATATTAGTCCTTGATGAACCTCTTTCCGCCATTGGCGAAGATCACAAACCACAAGTAATGCAACTATTGAGATATTTACAACAAGAGCTTCACATCCCAATCATTTATTCTTCCCACAACCGAATGGAACATGCGTTCCTTACTGATTATCTGGTGACTTTTAAAGAAGGACGAATTATCCAATCTGGTGATTATGAATCCATTGCGACAGATATCAATGGCAACTTTTCGCAAATGAGCAATGCGATTAACCATATTAAAGCCGAAGTGGTTGAATTTGAAAAAGCGTGTTTCGTCAATCGGTTGAAAACCGAGCGTCATCTGCTTTGGGCTGGTTATCGACCGCTGGAACAAGGCCAATTTGTTAATCTTGAAGTGAGAGCTCAGGATATTTCTCTTTTTCTGAGCGAATCTGACCATAGCAGTATCTTAAATAGCCTTGAGGTCACTATTGTAGATTTTGAAGAGGTTTCCCGACACCAGTACATTGTTAAATTGGCATTCGAAAATTCTTTTTTGATCGCTTTTATTACTAAAAAGTCATTTATTTCAATGAGTTTGGTGAGAAACATGCAAGTCTATGCTAAATTCAAATCAGTCAGTGTATTACCCATTTCATTTGATTTATAAGCAAGAGAGTGAACTCTTGAATCTAAAAAGAAAAATCGGCAGTCATTTTGAACATATGGCTAATACGCCCAAAGCTCAGATCATTCGACTAGCTATCGGTGCCAGCATTTCAGCACTTTCAATATTAATACTCACCTTTGTTAGCACTATGGAAATTCGCTGGTTATTTTATTTATTGGTCTTTACGACATTGATTGGAATCTTGTACGCCATACCGGGCTACATTGGTATATGGCTTTGGCGAATGCGTAATGTTTTATTCAGGAAAAATAAGGACTGATGAAAACTCTATTCTCTTTACTTATTTTGGTTCTAATTATTCTCCTATTTGTGAGTGCTCCCTCTCACTATGAGGATCGATTAATTAAAGAAATCTGGGAAACTGGTCATTTTGTTTTATTTGCTTCATTGGTATTTACTCTGCTCCATATCAAAATTTTAAAATCTACTCAATGGTTTCATTTGTTGTGGATCACGCCAGTTTTTTGCATCACAACGGGGTTAGCCATCGAAGTTTTACAGTTGTTCGTCGGTCGAAATTTTTCCTTAATGGACGTCGTTCACGATGTTATAGGAGGATTTGCCGGATTACTTTTATTTCAATTTTTTTCGTTATCCAACATGGAGACACCTTTACCCAAACGAACATTTTTCATTCGCTCTGCATACTATGTTGTCGGTTTCATTCTACTGAGCTTATTAGCTTCAAGAACATTAGTAGTCGTTTTAATTGACGAATGGCAGCTGCGCTCAAGTTTTCCGGTACTCAGCGATTTCGAGTCTTCATTTCAAACCGATCGTTGGAACGGCTTTTCGGCCTCACTGGTACGTTCTAAAAAACATACCCGGAGCGGATTCTATTCGATGAAATCTGACTTGTATCCAAATAGATATTCTGATGTAACTCTCGAAAGCTTTAACGGAGATTGGTCAATCTATCAAAAAGTTAATTTTAGCCTATTCAATCCCCAGACACATAAGATTGAAATGGTCGTTAAAGTCTTCGACGAAAAACATACCTATAACGGATATCAATACAGTGACCGTTTCAATCAAAAAATTATTGTTAAACCAGGATGGAATGATTTTTCTGTTCTATTAGATGACATTAAAAACGCACCGAATAACAGGCAGATGGAATTAAAATCAATACGATCATTTAGCCTATTTACAATAGACACCAAAAAAACCGTGACTATTTATTTAGACGACATATTTTTATCGAAAAAGTAACTATCGCAGCTCCGAGCTCACAATGCCATACCCTAGCCTGCAATTCTTGCTTCTAATACGAACTAAAACGCTGCCCGAAATACATTTCCAACGAACCGACTTTTCCTCAGATAGAGCCTCTGGGATAAAAGGTTCTAAAATGATACTTTGATTGGCTAACGGCCATTTCCCATCTGAGAAGACTAATGTCACATATTGACTGGCTACGGTCATGTGAACCACTAGTTTGGACTCACTCTCTTCTACAGTAATCCTTTCCAGTTTGAGTATCTCAGTAGATTCAGATAGAACGCCGCTTTCCTCATATTGCTCTTCAAGAATATCAGCCCGCTTTGCAAACTGCTTCATGGCCTGATCAAACAATTGTATGGAGGCTTGTTCAGGATCCGAATAAAAAGAATATCCAATTCCACCACCAATAACGGCAACTAATATGAAGAACAAAAATACATTTTTTATCATAGTCTTTTCTAGTCACATTAAAGGCGGAATTATTCGAGGTTGATTGACCAACTAAAGCATTATAGGCCAATTTAATCAATCCAGCTAAATATTCAGAAATATTCATCATTTACATCTAAACTTAACAAAAAAGCTTACGATAACCAGAGATTTATGTCATTACCGATTTTACAGGGCTACAAAATAAATCAACAGATTGCCGCAGGCGGCATGGCAAAAATTTATGATGCCTTGCAAATCTCGCTTAACCGACCGGTTGCAATAAAATTTTTGAGTCGCACTTTGCTCGACCATCACGAGGCTATTTCTCTGTTTGAGCGAGAATCTCTGATTATTGCCCAACTCAATCATCCTAATATAGTCCAGGTCATTGATAAGGGAATATCCTCAGATTCCCAACCCTATTTTGTGATGGAAAAAATCAATGGAATTGATCTCTCAGAAGTAATTGATGGAGCCGAACTCCCCTTTAGCAAAAAACTGGATATCGCTATTCAAATTTGTAAAGGGCTCTCCTATGCACACAAAAATGGCGTCATTCATCGAGATATTAAGCCAGCAAACATTATTCTCGATCACCACGGCGATGCAAAAATATTGGATTTTGGTATTGCTTTAACTAGCAGTGAAAATACCAATGCTGGACAAAAAACGACCGTTGTTGGTACTCATGGTTACATTGCACCTGAGCAAGAAAATGACTATGCACAAGCAACAATTGCCAGCGATATATACTCGTTTGGCATGTTACTTAAAAATCTTTTTGTCCAAAATCTTGCTGATGAGGATGATCTTTCGCAAAAAATAAATCGCCTACCAAAACTACTTAAAGAAATAATTAGCTGCTGCACGGATGCACAACCATCAAAAAGATTTGCCTCCCTTTCCGATGTAAGGGACATGTTGCTCAGAGTCTCTCAAGGCAGCCACTTAACGAAAACCAAAATCAAGGAGGCAGAGCAAGACACCAAAGATCTGAGCAATCAGTTCAACCTGCTGGATGTTTTATGTAAAACTTCGCAAAAACGAGTCTATCTTTTTCAAAAGAAAAGCAATCAACAGCTCATCGTTATCAAGCGCCAATTGGGAAACAATAAAGGGCTCAAGCAAGCCAGAATCCTATCCAGCCTTAAACACCCTAATATTGTTCAAGTATTAGCGGCAGCAAAAAGTGGTTCCAATTTTATTCTAATCAGTGAATATCTTTCCGGCGGAAGTCTGGCTAATCAATTACTACAAAACATGAATGAACAGGAATTTTTGACTCAAGCCTGTCAGATTTGCTCCGCTATCTATTTTGCTCATCAAAATAATATTCAACACAATAATTTGTCACCCGAAAATATTCTTTTCGACAATAAACAAAATATCAAAGTGGGTGACTTCGGCCAAACGCGGACCAATATAAAAGGCCACGAAATACTCGATAAATACCATCCGCCGGGCAAACAAGCTTATAGTGAACAATACGATATCTACTGCATGGGAGCGATTTTTCACCATATGCTCTACGGAGTTCAAGCTGGTGAACCGCACCCAAAAAATCAGCGAAAGCTCTCATTTAGATTAGAGAAACTTATCGATAGTATGTTAGCCATTGATCCAATCAATAGACCAACAACCGCGCAACAAGTATTAGTGGAATTGCAACGGGTCGCAAGAAGTGGCAACAACAAGAATCGAAATTCAAATATTTCCAAGAACAACCAACAGGTAAAGAAAACAAAAGCTAAAACAAAAAAAAAGAAGCCTACAAACTCAAAGAAAGATCACTCAAAAAAATTAGCGATAGCCCTGACATTAAGCATCATTTTAATTATTGCGCTGTTAGTAAAAGATTTTCTCTAAATTCAATTTTGTGTAAAGGCAATAGCAGCAAAAATACCTACCAAAACGATAATCCAGATGATTTTTGAAGACGCTGACTTAGAACGCCCTGGTTTGAAATAACTAAGAGGTAGGTCACCTACAGATTGAAATTTAAGTCTTGTACCACCAACAGTGATCTCATCACCATCTTGTAACACGGCTCTAATCTGCATCTTGCCATTGATGAGTAGCCCGTCGGAAGCGCCATTGTTGAAAACTTCCCAACCAAGATCCGATTCATTTAAATAAACATGACGTGCTGATACACTTTTTTCACTCGTTGATAAATGATGCCCAAGCATTTTACTTAAATGATTTTTGTTGCGATTTATTTCATAAATTTTTCCGGTCGAATGTTTATCAATATCATGCAAAAACACCTTGCTGCTGGCCACATCGGGTTTATCCAGAGTCTTTGTGGTTGTTTTTTTTGCACGCTCCAGGACTTCCTTTTTCTCACGGACAATGGTTCTCGGTTTACTCTTTTCCGCAATATCGGGTCCAACGACCAAAAAGGAAAATTCATCTAACCTGAGTTCATCGTTGTTTCTAAGTTCGCAAGATTTAACTTTCTCGTCGTTTACGAATGTTCCATTGGAAGAGCCTGCATCTTCGACATAAAGTTTCTCTTTTTTGATGACTAATTTAGCGTGGATCCGGGATATAAAACTTAAGGGAACTAAGATGTCGGCTTTTTCATCCCGACCAATGGTAAATGCATTGTTTATTTGAAAAAATTGTCCAACTAACGGCGCTGTATTAGCCTTTAACATCCACTCCGAGATAGACGGCCTAATAACAGTCTTATTAGATTGAGTCGATTGAGGTGGCTGGCTTCTTTCCTTAAGCGGGTCAACGATCTCAAGTTCAGCGGTACCGAGTTTGATAACATCCCATGCGACCAATTTTTGAGATTTTATTACCGGTATCTCATTTACAAAAACGCTCCGGTTCGGACTAAGATTATTCAACGTGATATCTGATTGCTCAACAATAAGTTCACAATGGATCGCATCCACATGAGCTTCATTGATGACAATGTCACATTTTGAATCCTTGCCTAGCTTAATAGACGAATCGACCAACCACATAGCTGGTTTACGACGGTCTTTGAATTGAATTTTCAGCATTGAAGAGAAGCTTCCCTTATTATCCTTGTTCTTAAACTTCGCAATACTTTTGGGTCAAGGTTTGGTGTTACCTAAGTATCGTCTCTTATGTCCCTATGATAACGGCTAAAGGAGCAGAAGAAAAATCAAATTTTGCGAATATTCGAGATTTCTTATATTCAATTAACTATGAAAGATTCATATTCCCGCTACTCTCATAAGAATTTGACCACAAAACCATGCCGCATAGGTTCCTAAAGCATAACCCATTACCGCTAATAAGACTCCAACAGGCGCTAGAGAAGGATGAAATGCCGAGGCCACTACCGGCGCAGAAGCGGCACCACCAACATTTGCCTGACTGCCCACCGCCATGTAAAAAACCGGTGCTTTGATTAACTTAGCAACAGTTAACATAAGAAGCGCGTGAATGATCATCCAAATTGCACCGACCACAAAAAGCCAGGGTCTTTCGACAATCGCTGAAATATCCATATGAAGACCAATTGCCGCCACCAATAAATAGATAAAAACAGAGCCCACCTTTGACGCGCCTGCCGCCTCAAAATTTCTCAATTTTGTGGTGGAAAGAACCAGACCGATAGTGGTTACCGTCACAATTAACCAGAAAAATTTACTAGTCAATGAATATTGTGCGGCACCAGGCCAATTTTCAGCGATATAGGGCGCTAAGGTATCAGCAACAACATGTCCAAGAGCCGTTGCGCCAAACGCAATTGCTATGATTAACATCAGATCGGTTAAATCTGGATTTCTGGCATTCTCCCTGTTAAATTTTTCAACTGTCGCCTTGAGATCTTCAATAGCGCTGGTATCTGCCCCTGTTTTAGCATCTATTTGTTTAGCTTTGGCCGCCATATATAACAAAACAGCCATCCAGATATTTGCAATAATCACATCAACAGCGATCATACTGGAAAACAGCTCTCCTGATACTTCATAAACTTCTTTCATCGCCGCCTGGTTGGCACCGCCACCAATCCAGCTACCAGCAACGGTTGTCATTCCGCGCCAGACATCGCCAGCGACAACATCTGGATTAATCACCGACATAATAAAAAGTGCAATCGGACCACCGATCACAATCCCAAATGTTCCCGTTAAGAACAGAATTAGCGCTTTAGGACCAAGCGCTTTAATTTTCTTAAAATCGATACTAAGCGTCAAAAGAACAAGACTTGCGGGCAGAAGAAAGCGTGATGCAACATAATAAATTTGAGCGCCATTGGCCTTTATTTTAGTATCACTGGGATCTGTGGCATTTTGACATTGAGCTAAAACACCCTGTCCGGCATCCACGGCACCGCTCAATATATCGGTACACGGATAATCGTAAGGTACTATATTGAAAGTATGCAGCAAAGAAGGTAGAAAATAACAAAGTAATAAAGCGGGCACAAATTGGTAAAAACGTTTAAAGAATGGATGTTTACTCTTGTGGGTATAAAAAATACCGCCAAGAATGACCGCCAAAATACCGAACACAGTTGCGCTATTAGTCACAAGGTAAGTCACTGGATTTAAAATAAGGGGTTCCGACATGCAAGACCTGCTAGATTAGATTTTATTATAATAATGCTATGCTACCAGTAATTAGGTCCAGTCAAAACCCGTTGCGCCATTTTATTTACAGCCTCATAGTTTCATCTAATTGTCTTACTAGTCATCCAATTCAACTGGCTTGATCGGTTTTACCTTGGAGCGCCCTGATTTACGCAGCGCTTCTCTAAGCACATACTCAATCTGAGCATTGACGCTCCGTAATTCATCCTCTGCCCATCCTTGCATGGCGTTGAGGACTTCTTCGTTGATTCTTAACGGATAGGCTTTTTTTGCCATCTTAATCACCTGTCTGCTTTGGCGTTTAATAGGTTAATTAACGTGAAGTGCGGGGCCTAGTACAAACTACCCGCGTTAACCACTGGCGACGCCGCTTCATCGCTGCATAAAACGACTAACAAATTACTCACCATAGCCGCTTTACGCTCACTGTCCAATTCCACAATTTCCCTTTCCGATAATTGCTGCAAGGCCATCCCAACCATACCCACCGCCCCTTCAACAATGGTTTTTCGCGCGGCGATAATGGCCATGGCTTGCTGGCGTCTTAACATTGCACTGGCTATTTCTGGTGCATAGGCCAGATGGCTGATTCGCGATTCGATCACTTCAACTCCAGCTTTTTTTAACCTGTCTTGCACCTCTTTGCGCAACGCCTTCGATATTTCGACTGGATGACTTCTAAGCGAAATCTCTTCTTCATGATTATCATAAGCGTAACTTGTGGCCAAATTTCTTAATGCCGCTTCACTCTGGATAGAAACAAAGTCTCTATAATCATCTACTTCAAATACCGCTTCGGCGGTATCGACCACTTGCCAAACGACGACTGCGGCGATTTCAATGGGATTACCATTTTTATCATTAACCTTGAGTTTACTGCTCTCGAAGTTACGAACCCTTAAAGAAACCCTGGATTTCGAATAGAAAGGATTAGCCCAACGCAATCCCGAATTCTTGACAGTTCCCGCATATTTTCCGAATAGTTGTAAAACTCGGCCTTCATTCGGATTTACCATGAAAAAACCAAACCAGCTTATGAAAACCAATAAAGTCAGAATCATGGTGGCTACCGCCAACATGGCACCGGTTCTGGCTAGACTAATCGTCAAAAGAACAGTCGCTATTTGGGCGATAAATAACACCATGATTGTCATAATGCCATTGGGGGCCTTAATTTCTTTTTCTACATACATCACCATTCTCCTTGCTGGATTATTTTGAATTGACAACAAAAAGATATCATTTTGATATCATCCAGTCAAACTAATTAATAGGAGAAATGTAATCAAGTATGTGAAGGCCGCGATACAGCAACCAACCGGCAAAGTCAAAATACCAGGCTATTCTCAGGGAATTTAAAGAAAAAACCTTTACACATGCTATTATTCATATATATTATAATTCACATATGTTATTTGTAGTAATAAACTATGAAAAGTCTCAATAAACCGAAGGTTCTTTTTCTTTGTACAGGCAATTCTGCACGTTCACAAATGGCGGAGGCTCTGCTCCGGCATAAAGCCAGTGAACAATTTGAGGTTTTTAGTGCGGGGACACATCGTGAGCAAATAGATGATAGAGCGCTCGCTGCATTGCAAAGTTTTGGTTTGCCAAAACAATCCCTCAGTTCTAAAAGCACAGAAGAATTTAAGGGACAAATTTTTGATTATGTGATCACCTTATGTGACAAAGCGAATCAAGAGTGTCGAACTTTTCCTGGGGCCGTTAATCAGATGGCGTGGGATTTTCCCGATCCTAAACTACGTTCAGGTAACAATCCTTTTCTGGCTACTTTGAATGAAATAAACAACCGTATATCGATGTTTATTTTAGTAGAGGGAAAAGCAAATCAAAAGAATCATAAGCCGAAAATCACTAGTAGCACTTCTGAACTTAACCCTATTACTTTTTATAAATGCTTGACAGACGATATTCGTTTAGAGGCTTTAATGTTAACCCACTATCACGGTGAACTTTGCGTTTGTGAATTGATGGAGGCTCTAGAGGAGCAAAGCCAACCTAAAGTATCTCGCAATCTCTCAGTTCTTAAAAAGGCTCAAATCATTACTGATAGGAAAAATGGGAAATGGGTCTTTTACCGCATTAATCAGGCGCTGCCATTGTGGGCTAAATCAGTTATCGCACAAACGACTGAAAATAATATCCCAATGATAAGTGCTCATCTTGCGCGATTGGCAAAAATGAAAAACCGTCCAGACAAAGCAAGTTTTTGTAAATAATTTTAATTTTTTAGAAGGCAAATCAGTATGGGTATTTTTGAGCGTTATCTGTCTGTTTGGGTGGGTCTAAGTATTTTACTTGGGGTTGTATTTGGTTTATGGCAACCGGATGTTTTTCAAAACATTGCAGGGTTTGAAGTCGCCCACGTTAATATAGTGGTGGCCGTTTTTATTTGGGTGATGATTTACCCAATGATGGTGCAAATCGATTTCACAGCCATAAAGGATGTCGGAAAAAATCCAAAAGGTCTTGTTCTAACAATCATAATTAACTGGTTAATCAAACCTTTTACTATGGCGGCGTTAGGTTGGTTGTTTTTCAAACTAGTATTTGTTGATTTGGTCGATCCAGCATCAGCGCAAGAATATATTGCCGGAATGATTTTGCTCGGTGTCGCGCCCTGCACGGCAATGGTATTTGTTTGGTCGCAGTTAACCAAAGGTGATCCTAATTACACGTTGGTTCAAGTGTCCGTCAATGACGTTATTATGGTTTTTGCGTTTGCGCCTATTTCTGCATTTTTACTCGGAGTTAGCGATATACAGGTGCCTTGGGAAACGTTGCTGGTTTCCGTTGTTCTCTACGTGTTGTTGCCTTTGATCGCTGGGGTTATCACTCGAAAAATTCTGAATGATGGGCATGGTAAACAGGCATTAAATCACTTTCTATCAAGATTGAAACCTTGGTCTGTTATCGGGTTATTAGCGACGGTTGTTCTTCTTTTTGGTTTTCAGGCTAATACGATAATATCTGAGCCAGAGACAATTGGTTTGATTGCGGTGCCTTTGTTAATACAAACTTATGGGATCTTTATCATCGCTTATCTTGCTGCCAAATGGATGAAGCTCCCGCACAACATAGCTGCTCCCGCTTGTCTAATTGGTACATCAAATTTCTTTGAATTAGCCGTAGCCGTAGCAATTTCGCTATTCGGTTTACATTCTGGTGCGGCGCTGGCGACGGTGGTTGGGGTTTTAGTCGAAGTCCCCGTCATGCTCTCGTTAGTTGCATTAATTAATCGAACTCAACACTGGTTTAAATAAAATACATAAGGAGACTCTAATGACAATCAAAATTGGTATTAACGGTTTTGGCCGTATGGGACGCTTAACGATGCGAGCAGCATTTGATTGGGACGATATTGAAATCATTCATATTAATGACCCCGCAGGCAACGCAGAAACTCTCGCCCATTTAATGACCTTTGATTCGATTCATGGTCGTTGGCACCATAGGGCGACCCATGAAGGTAATTCGATAATCATTAACGGTAAAGCCATCTCTTACACCCAAAATACAGCCACACAAGATACCGATTGGTCCAAATGTGATGTTGTTATTGAAGCGTCAGGAAAAATCAAAACGAAAGCATTATTACAAGCTTATTTAGATCAAGGCGTGAAACGAGTGGTGGTTACTGCACCAGTAAAAGAAGAAGGTATATTAAATATCGTGATGGGAGTAAACGATGAGCTGTATGATAAAAAAATTCATCCTATCATTACGGCTGCTTCTTGTACGACTAATTGCCTCGCGCCCGTTGTAAAAGTTATCCATGAGAAAATTGGTATCAAGCACGGCTCTATGACGACAATTCACGATATAACCAATACTCAAACCATACTCGATGCTCCTCACAAAGATTTACGCAGAGCAAGAGCCTGTGGTATGAATTTAATTCCGACTACTACCGGTTCAGCAACCGCTATCACCCATATTTTTCCAGAGCTGAAAGGGAAACTTAACGGCCATGCGATACGAGTGCCATTGGCTAACTCTTCGATTACTGATTGCGTATTTGAGGTTGCTCGAAATACCAGTGTTGAAGAAATTAACAATGTGCTCAAACAGGCAGCAGAAAATGAATTAAAGAACATTATGGGCTACGAAGAACTGCCGCTTGTTTCTATTGATTATAAAACTGATCCTCGTTCATGCGTTATAGATGCGCTTTCGACTATGGTAGTGAATGAAACTCAAGTAAAGCTTTATGTTTGGTATGACAACGAATGGGGTTATGCAAATCGCACTGCCGAACTCGTTCGACTGGTTGGCCTGGCTGACAAGAAATAGGTCTGACAAGGAATAGTTTTGGATGAGAGTTTTGTCGTTAAAAAGTTTATCTCCTCAAATTAAACAATATTTATTGATCACTGGCAATTATTGGGCGTTTACCTTAACCGATGGCGCATTACGCATGTTGGTTGTGCTGTATTTCCATCATTTAGGCTACAGCCCTTTAAGCATTGCCATGCTATTTTTGTTTTATGAAATATTCGGTGTGATCACAAATTTAGTGGGTGGCTGGTTGGGTGCTCATCTGGGTTTAAATAAAACCATGAATATTGGCTTAGCGATTCAAATTTTCGCGCTTGCAATGCTGACAGTACCTGCTGATGTTTTAAGTGTTGTTTATGTGATGGTTGCACAAGCTCTGTCTGGTATTGCAAAAGATTTAAACAAAATGAGCGCTAAGAGCTCAGTAAAGTTACTTGTTGCTAAGGAGCAAGAAAGAAGGCTTTACCACTGGGTTGCGATCCTCACCGGTTCCAAAAATGCTCTGAAAGGATTCGGTTTTTTTCTGGGTGGATTGTTATTAACTCTATTGGAATTTCGCGGAGCGATTATCCTCATGACAGTATTGTTAACGCTTGTCTGGATATTTAGTTTAATGGCGCTCAAAAAAGACTTAGGTAAGGCAAAATTTAAACCTAAGTTTAGAGAAATATTTTCAAAAAGTCCTACCATTAATAGTTTGTCGGCCGCCCGCATGTTTTTGTTTGGCGCCAGAGATGTTTGGTTTGTTGTGGCATTACCTGTTTTTCTCGCAGTAACATTTAATTGGGATTACTGGTGGGTCGGCGGTTTTATGGCAATCTGGGTAATTGGTTACGGTATAGTTCAATCTATAGCACCACGTTTTACAGGGAAGAAATCAGGCAAAGTACCCTCAGGTCATGATGCACTTTTATGGGCGAGTTACCTTGCAATCGTTCCTGCTTGCATCGCGCTGGCATTACATTTTAATTTTTATGTTCAAGCTTCATTGCTTATTGGGTTATTAATCTTTGGGGTTGTATTTGCCATTAACTCCTCATTACATAGCTACTTGATAATCAGTTATGCAGATGTTGACGGAGTTTCACTTGATGTCGGCTTTTATTATATGGCCAATGCAATGGGAAGGTTAATTGGCACCCTACTCTCAGGTTGGGTATATCAACAATATGGTTTAGAAATGTGTCTATGGATTTCTAGTATGTTTGTTATAGCGGCAGTATTTTTGTCAATAAAATTACCAAAAACTTGACATAAACAACGAGTCTGATACAGGTGAGATACGGACTCTACACAGATTTTGAGAGCTTAAGCCACTTATCGAACATCGTAGATTAACCGGCACAACACGAGAGTTGGGAAACATCTTTGGCAAAAGTTTGTGCACAGAGTTTGAGACCTTCAACCATAGTCAAGTACGGAAACAGTTGACCGGCCAACGCATCGACAGTCATTTTATTTGAGATCGCCAGTACAGCCGTTTGGATCATTTCCCCACCGTTAGAGGCAAGGATCTGAGCCCCTATAATTTGTTGGTTGTCGGCATTAACAACGAGTTTAACAAATCCTTGCGTCTCAAAATTAGCCAATGATCTGGGTACATGTTCTAAATCTAGTTGACGACTAATCGTATTAATACCTTTTGCGTTCGCTTTATCTTCCGTTAATCCAACTGTTGCTACTTGTGGGTCCGTAAAAATAACTGCAGGCATCGCAGACAAATCGAGTGTCGCTTCTCCGCCAGTCATATTAATGGCCGCTCGAGTGCCAGCGGCCGCTGCTACGTATACAAATTGCGGCATGGAGCTACAGTCTCCAACGGCATAAATATTCTCAACATTAGTCCGAAGTTTTTCATCAACAATGACAGCACCTTGCTCATTTACAAGGACACCAGTTTTCACTAAATTCAATCCATTGGTATTGGCACTTCGGCCTGCGGCTATCAATAGTTGATCGCAATTAAGTTTGTTTTTATTTTCTAAATGAGTGGAATCTAACAGTAATTCGAATTGCCCATTTGAGAAATTGACTGACTGTGCCTGGGTGTTGGTAAGTACCGTCATACCTTCCTCTTCAAAGGCTTGTTGTAAGCTTTCACCGAGTACAGGATCTTCGTTGTAAAGTAAAGAATGGCGAGCTAACAATGTGACCTTGGTGCCTAAGCGTTGATAGGCTTGCGCGAGTTCAACAGCGATAACCGACGAACCAATCACCACAAGATGCTCTGGTAACTCTTCAGCAAATAGCGCTTCAGTTGAGGTCCAATAAGGCACTGAATTAATTCCTTCGATTGGCGGAATAAAAGGTTTTGACCCGCAAGAAATTAAAATTCGATCCGCAGATAGTTCCGATTCAGTGCCATCCTTTTGACTAATAATAAGCGTTTTATTATCTTTAAAACTCGCAAATCCTCTTACCAAAGTCAGTGCTGGATTGCTCTCTAAAATACTCTCGTATTTCGCTAAACGGAGCTCATCAACTCTCGACTGTTGTTGCTGAGCCAATAATTGACGATCAATTACTGGCTCGTGATCTTCAATTCCAGGAAACGGATTGTGACGTTGGTGTTGAGCTAAATGCGCAGAACGGATCATAATCTTAGATGGTACACAGCCAACATTTACACAACACCCGCCTATCACATCAGCGGCCTCAATAATCGATACTGTAGCACCATTTTCTGCGGCTTTAATAGCCGCTGCGAAAGCACCTGAACCACTGCCTATAATGGCTACATGTAAACCTTGCTCATCACCTGAGTTAGTTGCTTTACTTGAGCGATAATCAGCTTCGTCTTCTCCAACGACATTAAAACCTGCCTCTTCAATAGTGGAAACCAATAATTCGTGACTAACGGTTTCATTTGCACTGACTTCCGCTAACTCCATCTCAAACGAAACGTTAGCTTCAACACCTTCAATCAAAGTTAGATTCTTTTCTATTGTTTTTGCGCAATGATCACAAGTCATGCCGCCGATCTTAAAACGATGTTGATTCATAAATACTCACATTAAAACTTAAGGCCATTACCGGTTAAATAGCTGTTGCCTTATAACCCACATTGGTTGACGCTTCAGCAATATCTTCGAGCGTGGCTTTTGACGGGTCATAAATTACGGTCGCCGTTTTTGTATCGTAATCGACCGTTGCTTTGATAACACCATCCACTTTTTCCATGGCTTTTCGCACTGTGATATCGCAAACTTTGCAGGTCATGTTTTCAATTGTAAACTTGGCCGTTTTTTGGGCGACCTCTGACAGCTTGACAGTTGGCTCGCCGTCAAAAGCGAGCAAATTACCAGTGATAGTCGCTGAACTCAAAACAAGTGCTAAAACAACTAATTTTTTCATTAATATTCTCCAATTCTACTTAAATGTTTAGGTTTATACCCATCCCTCCTCAAGATGCAGGAATGGGTATAAAATTAATCGATAACATATCCGGCATAATACGGAAAGGTCACCATCGCTATCAAAATAACAGAGACCACCCAAAAGATAAGGCGCTGGTTTTTTATTACTTTGGGAATGGCACAATCCGAGCCTTCTTTACAAGATTGCGGCAATAAATAGAGTTTTCTAAATACAACCACTAAAAGAATCAAAGTAATAGCGGTTAGGTAAGGGCTATATGGCTCCATCGCTGTCAGATTACTCATCCAGGCTCCGCCAATCCCTAAAGAAAGCAGCAATAACGGGCCAATACAGCAAGCTGACGCGCCTATGGCTGAAAATATAGCCAATATTAAGGGCTTATTATTTGAAGTTGTTTCGGACATCGAAAGACTCTAGTGTTTAATTATCGAATAAAACCAGTGTACACTCTGGGGTATGGCACAGAGTCAAGTGATTTTAATCCTTTAAAAATCCTTTTTGTGATAAAGCTTCAATAAATGCACAATGATCAGTAAGAGCGTCGTTCTGACAAGAGCAAATCAAATCATCGAGAACTGATTTAATGGTGAGTAAACCATCGATTTGCGCTTGTACTAATTGCCGTTTTTCCTCGGCCAATGCTTGAACATCTTCACAATGTTCACTACCAAGCATCAATAACTGTTGTATTTCTCTAAGCGCAAAACCTAATTTTTGCGCTCGTTTAATAAACTTTACCCTATCGATAATTTCATTCGGGTATAACCTAAAGCCTGACTCTGGCTTTATTGGTTCAGAAATTAGGCCTTGCCTTTGATAGTGTCTAATCGTCTCAATATTTACGTCGCACGCTTTCGCCAGCCTGCCGATAGTTAGATGGGAACTTTTGCTATTCAAAATATTGGTCTCTAAGATACCTACTCTGTATCAATAGTACGGGGTTGTTATCTCATTGCAAGTACAAATTGAAAAGTAAATGTTCACAAACTTAGCTTGTTTGGCAAGTTCGTCAGATATTTTGCAAGCTTCCAAAATGGTTGCAAGGTCTTGAGTTTTGCTGATGAAATCGAACCTTAGCTTAAAGTCGATAATTAAATAAGCCTTAATTAAACTTATTTAACCAATTGGTTGAATGTTTTTTATTTGTACGCTATCATTCAACCAGTTGGTTAAATAACGAGGCAATTTTGACAACTGAAGAAATCGATCCTCTTGATAAAATATTCATGGCGTTAGCCGATGCGACTCGCCGAAAAATAGTGCACTTATTATCATCCGGGGAAAAAACAATTACAGAGCTTACCGCACCTTTCTCAATTTCTATGGCGGCTATTTCAAAACACATTAAAGTGTTAGAAAAAGCGGGGATCGTAAAACGTCGAGTGGAAGGCCGCACCCATTTTTTAATGTTGGTGCCGGAAAAGTTGACCGGCGCTTTGGATTGGATCAGCGTTTATCGATACTTTTGGCAACAACGTATGGATAAATTAGATAACTTAATCAATAAGGAATAATCATGTTTGAACTTACTATTGAACGTAATTTTAACGTACCGGTGAATCAATTATTCAAAGCCTGGTGTAATCCAGAGCTTATTCAAAAATGGTTTGCGCCAGGCAATATGACCGTACCTGATGCGGCAGCTGATGTGAGAGAAGGTGGTCGTTATCGGATTGTAATGCATGATGCCGATGATGGCAGCGACCACATCATTGGTGGAGAGTACCAACAAGTCGTAGACAATGAAAAACTTGTGTTCACCTGGCAGTGGGAAGGTAATCCAATCGCAACAAAGGTGGCAATTAGCTTTAAAGCTTTATCTGATAAAAATTCGATGCTAACTCTTAACCACACTGAATTTTCTGATCAGGAAGCTTGTGATAAACATAAAATGGGCTGGAATGGTTGCCTGCATAACTTACCTAAAGCGCTCTACCCTGTCGGCTAAATAGACTAATTGAATCAGGTTGGACCGGCATTCGCGGCTTTCGATTCGAGAACAAATCGAACCGCGGTACTACTGGCCAACTTCGCTTCGTCAGTCGCGAGCTAAGGTCATCAATGCCAATCAATTCAGCTCAGGAGGCAATGTTCAAGCATTTTTTAGTCACCATAACCTAAATGTCATCGGAGCCGGATTCGATGATCACTCAAGCATTTTTGTGGGCTTTGGTGTCGGCTTGATTGTAGGCCAGAACATATGCGAAAATTATCACTGGCATTTTGTACTCAACAGTAATACAGTCTGTGAATGCACTACATCGGTTAAGTTTAATCAAGCAACTATTTGATTGATTTAAACACATATTGATCAGGCCAACTTAATTTATCTAAGAACATTTCTGTCATACAGGGAATATTAGACTTTCATACACTTAGCCATCTCAATACGGATAGTATTGTCATATTCAGAGAGAAGTTTCACATGAAAAATTGTACTATTAAAAGCCCACGCAGCTCTTCTGGACGGCTTGAAAAACCAGTTTCTGGATTTGGCTACCAACAAGACAAAAAAATGAGGTGAAAATCTCTAACAAAGATTCAATCCAAAATACCACCATACTCTCATCAAGCCGAAAAAATACAACTAACCTGGCAATGAGGCACGTATGGCAGATTAAATTAGAGTTTAAGTTTTCGGGAGTTTTCCAATGAAGTTGCCAGTAAGTGTGTTTGTCATCACCAAAAATGAAGAACATAATATAGGAAGAATGCTAAAGTCGGTTGAGTTATTTTCCGAGGTGATATTAGTTGACTCTGGTAGTACCGACAACACTATTGATATAGCCAGAAGGTATGGGGCAACTGTTTTTTCCCAAGATTGGCTTGGCTATTCAAAGCAAAAACAATTTGCTATGTCTCTTTGCTCTAACGAATGGGTCCTTAATCTTGATGGCGACGAAGAACTTACGCCAGCTCTAATTACGGACATTACATCATTAATAAAACAAGACGACATCAACGCTGTAAGATTTACCAGAGATGACATTTTTATTGGAAAAACAAGGCCAGCCTTTATGAAAAGGCAAACAAATCTTAGGCTTTACCGGAAGAAGTTCTCTAGCTTCGATCCATCAAAAAAAGTCCATGAAAGTGCTACAGTTGAGGGAAAAGTAATTGTTTCCGAGAATTACTTTATACATTACGGGTACGACAATATTCAGGCTTTAATTGAGAAGAATAATCGTTATTCGTCATTGAGGATTGAAGAAAAAATAGCTAAAGGTAAAAAGTTCTCACCGCTGAAGTTATCGTTAATACTTCCTCTTGAGTTTTTGCGAAAGTTTGTATTTCAACGATATTTCCTGTTTGGCTGGAGGGGATTTGTTTTATCGGCAATAAGTGCTAACTATGCCTTCCTCAAAGAAGCTAAACTCTTGGAGCATCAGTTAAAGACAACAAGTACTATGGAGAAACGGAGAACAAAAAATTAGTCCTCCTGCACTATTATGAATATTGGTGGTTCCTAAAGAAAACGGCTTATCCCTTGTCCCAGCAAGTTCCTTATGCGGCGGACAAACAAGACTGAATATTGCCAAATGTAACATCATTTAAATTAGGATAAGAGAATAACTACAGGTTCAACGAGTGATCGTCGATTATGCTACGAGCTGGTTTATTAGAGCGTCTCCAATGCTCATCTTATTTCAAAATATATTGGTCCCTGAACGCATAAAAGCTAAAATATCACTGTTAGGACGCAACTAATACGTTTTTCAACCATGTATCAATTAAAGAAAATAGTAGACAATAATGCTGTGATGAACAATTGACAAAGTCGAAATGGAATACTCTGCACTAATTTTATTTACCCTTGCCACCAGTATAACGCCTGGCCCCAATAACGTTATGATTATGACTTCCGGGGCCAATCACGGATTTAGAAAAAGTGTTCCGCACTTATTAGGCATCGATTTAGGATTTCCCGTCATGATGATTGCGGTTGGTTTAGGAGCCGGTCAGTTATTTCAGCAATCCCCTTCCATTTTCGTATGGTTAAAGATAGTTGGCGCGACTTATTTAACCTATCTGGCATACAAAATTGCAACGGCCTCAGCACAAAAATTTGAGGCAAAAAAAGCCAAACCCATGACTTTTTTTCAGGCGTTTTTATTTCAATGGGTTAATCCAAAGGCATGGATCATGTGTATCGGTGCTGTTGTGACTTATACCATCGCTGATGATAGCTATTTTGATCAAGTGTTAATGATTGCTTTTTTGTTTTTTGTATTTGGATCGCCCTGCACCATTACCTGGTTATGGTTTGGCTCCTCATTACAAAAACTGTTATCACAACCGAGTTATTTAAGAGTATTTAATCTAGTCATGGGTTTGCTTTTAATGACTTCTCTGATCCCGGTATTTACTGAATTATACAACTCATATTTTATCAGCTGATATATAATTTGGCAGGTTTATAAGCGCCCCCGAATAGTTTCCTGTAAGTATAAAAAATTTGAAGAGCTTCCATAGCGCTCAAGTTCTTTTGAACCGTTTATAATTAGCTCTTTAAAATTTCGGGACGCTCATATTTCAGTCTGCTTGTCCTAAGACAATTTCAACTAAACCAACTTTTCTGTAAAAAATGTGAGCGTACGCTTCCATGCTAGTTCAGCATTTTCTTTGTCATAACGAGCGGTTGAGTCGTTGTGAAAGCCGTGCTTGGCATTTTTATACAGGTGCATCTGATATTCTACCCCCAAACTTTTCAGGGCTTTTTCGTAATCTGGCCACGACTTGTTTACCCTTTTATCGAGTTCAGCAAGTTGTACTAATAACGACGCTTTGATATTTTTCCTTAATTCGGGTTTTGCGGGTGTGCCATAAAAGGGTACGCCTGCTGTAATCAGGTCGGACTCTACGGCGGCTAAATAATTAACGATGTAACCACCAAAACAAAAACCGACTGCACCTAATTTACCATTGCTATTTTTATGATTTTTTATGAATTTTGCCGCCGCTACAAAATCTTGTTGAATTTTAGAGCGGTCCATTGAACGTTGCATGGCTCTGCCTTCATCGTCGTTGCCGGGATAGCCGCCTAACGGAAATAAGGCGTCAGGCGCAAAAGCCATAAATCCAGCTTTGGCTAAACGGCGTGCAACATCTTTAACATAGGGATTAAGCCCTCTATTTTCATGGATAACTAATACCACCGGTAAAGGTCCTGTCTTATTGGTAGGTGAAACTAAATAGCCTTTACCTTTGCCATGACCTGAAGGTGAATCAAATGTTTTATAGGTTGCTTTTATATCCGGATCGTTAAATGATATTTGCTCCGCAAGTGCGTAGTTAGGTAACAAAGCGGATGTTAATACCGTCATTGAAAAACCGACTGCGGCCAATGTACCCAATTTGTTAATAAAGGTTCTTCGATCCATTCCGCCGTGGGCATATTCGTCGTACCAATCAAATGCTTCTTGTGGAATATCGTTTTTTTGATCCTGTGACATGAATTATTCTCCTCTCAAAAGGGACTCACTAGCCTTTAAAAAATAGACGAGTTAGCATGATAATATCCTGCTTTATGAATACTAGCAAATACAGCCTCATACCATTGAACCAATCCGTGTGCGTCCAAAGCGCTTTCCCTACTGGACTTACTTTTGGCACGGGACAGGCCCTTCGATGAACCTTCCTTTGTGGGTTTAATGAATTAACCAATAAAAGTTTTAACTATTCAGCGCAGTTGAAAGAACCCTCTCCCCAGCCCTCTCCCAAAGGGAGAGGGGGTCAAGTCCCCTCCCCTTGGAAGGGGAGGGTTAGGGAGAGGTCGGATAGCTTGAATACCGCTAATTATCTACAGGTAGAATGAGCATCCAATTAATCTCGCTGAATAGTTACTAAAAATTTAGGTTTCTTGATTCTGCTCAAGCCGCTATTATTAATATTATCGTTAATACTCGAAATAAATCATGCACCATATCTCCAATCAAACCGTTAATTTGCAGTTGCTGGCTTTGAAAACCAAAGGTATCGATTTGTCAGATATTTATAGCCAAGTTGGTGTAAGAGAAGCTGATCTGCAACAACCAGGCCGTATATTATCTGCTGAACAATTCGCCTCACTAATGCGTATGGCGTTCGAACTAGTCAATGATGAAGCAGTTGGTTATACACTAAAACCCTTACGGGTAGGCACTTTTCGAATGCTTTGCCATGCCACACTTGATTGTCAAAACCTGAGACGAGCCTTACTAAGAATGATCGAATATTTTCGATTATTAAGTGATGAGTTTAACTGGTCATTACAGGAAAGAGGCGAAGAAGCCATTATCACCTTTAATAACCAACCCAATGGGATTGTGGAAAATGGTTACTTTACAGCTTATATGATGACCATTTTATGGCGCTGGGCTTCCTGGATGATTGATTGTCCGATTTTGTTAAGTCGTGTATATTTCGATTTTAGCCATGTGCTTATCGCAGATGATCCCACCCAAATTTATCGAACCTCAGTGTATTTCGATCAGAGTAACAATCAGCTGGTATTACCGGCAAGTTATCTCGAACAGAGCATCACTCAAAACATCGAAACACTGGTGCCTTTTTTAGCTAATTCGCCGGAATGCCTGCTTAGTCATTACCAATCTGATAATAGTATTTCCTTTCAGGTAAAATCACACTTAGATTCACTATTAAAACTAGATAGCGCCAGTTTAGATTCAGTTGCAGAAAACTTTCAATTATCAGGACAAACTTTGGCGCGACGTTTGCGCAAGGAAGGCCATCAATTTCAAGAACTAAAGGATAAAGTTCGTAAGAATAAAGCCGTTAATCTACTACTAAGATCGGATTTATCAATTAGTGAAATATCTCAAGAATTAGGCTTTTCGGAGGATTCAGTCTTTTATCGTAATTTTAAAAAATGGACCGGCGTAACCCCAAATGCCTACCGACATAACCGTTCTTCGCTTTAAGATAATAAAGAAATATCATCCCTTTAATCGTTTTGGTCAGTGAACTGATATTTCTCGTCATTTATTCTGGTCAGCAACTCGTTTACATTAGGTATCACTGTATTCACATTGAGACTGATCATGTCCAGCAACGCATACATTTATGACGCCATTCGCACCCCTAGAGGCCGTGGTAAAAACTCCGGTTCCCTTTATGAAGTCAAACCCATCACTTTATTGTCCGGCTTACTGACCGAGTTAACTCAACGAAATAACTTCGATACTCAGGCGGTTGACGATATTGTGATTGGTTGCGTCACTGCAATTAATGATCAAGGCGCAGATATTGCTAAAACCGCTGCTTTGGCAGCAGGCTGGCATGACGATGTCGCAGGAATGACATTAAACCGCTTCTGCGCTTCGGGGCTTGAAGCCGTCAATTTAGCAGCCATGAAAGTACGCTCTGGTTGGGAGCATTTAATTGTCGCAGGCGGAGTCGAATCTATGTCTCGTGTTCCAATGGGGAGTGACGGTGGCGCTTGGGCGCTCGACCCTGAAACCAATATTAAATCGGGGTTTATGCCGCAAGGTATCGGGGCCGATTTAATTGCCACTTTAGATGGTTTTTCCAGAACTCAGGTCGATGAGTTTGCCGCTGAGTCTCACCAAAAAGCATCGACCGCGCAGTTACAAGGAAAATTTGGGCAAACCATTGTGCCCGTTAAAGATCGAAACAATCAGCTAATCCTCGACCATGATGAAATGATCAGAGTCGAATGCACGCCTGATACGCTGGCAAAATTAAAACCTTCTTTCGCCAAAATGGGATCGATGGGATTCGACGGAGTAGCGCGAGAAAAATACCACTGGGTCGAATCAATTGATCATGTACATACACCAGGAAATTCATCGGCTATCGTTGACGGCGCCGCGGCACTACTGATAGGAAGTAAAACCATCGCAGGCCAATTCGACCTTAAGCCGAGAGCAAAAATTATAGCCACCGCGCTGGTTGGTACAGATCCGACAATTATGCTCGCCGGACCCGTTCCTGCCACGCAAAAGGCGCTCAAAGTCGCAGGATTAAAGATAACGGATATCGACTTATTTGAAGTCAATGAAGCATTTGCATCAATTGTCATGCGCTTTCAAAAAGCCCTTAATGTCCCCTGGAATAAAATTAATGTTAATGGCGGCGCCATAGCCATGGGTCATCCGTTGGGCGCTACGGGAGCAATGATTTTGGGTTCTCTGTTAGACGAACTTGAATCGCGAGATCTAAAACGGGGATTAGCCACCTTGTGTATCGGTGGTGGAATGGGCATTGCGACCATTATTGAGCGAGTTTAGGAGAAAATTACCAATGAATGCAATAAATTATGATAAAGATAACAATAATATTGTCCACTTCATCCTGGATAAACCAGATGCCAGTGTTAATTTGATGGACGCCGCATTTGCCGAATCTTTTGCTGAGTCAGTCAAAAGGCTATCTCAAGACACTTATCATGGAGTCATTATTCGCTCAGCAAAAACAGATTTTTTTGCTGGCGGTGATTTAACGATGCTGTCTAAAGTAACCGATAAAAATAGTCAGCAATTATTTGAAATGACAGAATCTATTAAAGCATCAATGCGATCTCTGGAGACTCAAGGTAAGCCTGTAGTAGCCTGTATTGCTGGTAGCGCTCTAGGCGGTGGTTGGGAAACTGCGCTGGCTAGTCATTACCGAATAGTCGTAGACAATCCTAAAATAAAACTGGGCTTACCAGAAGTCACTCTTGGGCTATTGCCAGGTGCGGGCGGCATTATACGCAGCGTTCGTTTGTTAGGATTACAGGCTGCTATGCCGCTATTGGCAGAAGGCCGATTATTAACCCCAGACAAGGCTCAAAAATTGGGATTAGTCCACGCTCTGGTCAAGGAAGAGAGTGAACTCATTATCGCGGCAACTGAATTTATTCAAGAAAATCAATCGGCAATGCAGCCATGGGACATGCCCCATTTTCGATTACCTGGCGGCGCGATTTCTCACCCCAAAATTGCTCAAATGCTTTCAATAGCGCCCGCCATGATGAAACAAAAATCGAAAGGAGTCTACCCTGCCCCTGAAGCAATTTTAGCCGTTATGGTAGAAGGTGCTCAAGTTGATTTTGAAACCGCTACGCGTATTGAAACACGTTATTTTGTTGAATTATCTCGAGGACAAATTGCAAAAAATATGATCAATACTTTTTGGTTTCAATTAAATGAAATCAAAGCGCTAGTCGCCCGGCCATCGAATAACCCGCAAAAGAAAATAACCAAAGTGGGCATCCTTGGTGCTGGTATGATGGGAGCAGGCATTGCTTATGCTTGTGCGGTTCGAGGCATTTCAGTAACGCTCAAAGATACCACTATGGAAAATGCTGAAAAAGGTAAAAGTTATAGCAGCAATTTACTACAAAAACAGATCACCAAGGGACGTTTAACCCTGGATAAATCTCAAGAGATTTTGAATTTAATCCAACCCAGCTATCGTAGTGAAGATTTAACTGATTGCGAGTTAGTGATCGAAGCGGTCTTTGAAGATCGAGCGTTAAAGGCGCGTGTCACCGAAGAAGCTGAATCGCAATTAGAAGATCAAGTAGTGTTTGCTTCCAATACCTCAACGCTGCCTATTTCTGGCCTGGCCAAGGCATCTAAACGACCCGCTCAGTTTATCGGTCTGCATTTTTTTTCGCCGGTGGATAAAATGCCATTAGTCGAAATAATTTGCGGTAAAGAAACCAATCAGCAAACCCTTGCTTTTTGTTATGATTTTGTCTTGCAACTTGGTAAGACGCCAATAATTGTCAACGATTCCCGTGGGTTTTTTACCTCGCGAGTATTTGCCACTTTTGTCAAAGAAGGCATTGCGATGCTTGGTGAAGGAGTTAAGGCTGCATCGATTGAAAATGCTGCTTTTCTTTCTGGCTTTTCGGTCGGTCCGTTGGCGGTCAGTGATGAAGTTACTCTATCCCTAATGGCCAAGATAAAAAAACAAACCATCGATGATCTTGCCAAACAAGGTAAAACCTACCCCGCTCATCCCGCCGAAAAAATTATCGATCGAATGCTTGAGTTAGAACGTGCTGGCAAATCAACAGGCGCTGGATTTTATAATTATCCAATAGATGGAAAAAAGCATTTATGGCCAGGGCTTGAAAAACACTTTAGCGATAGCTCAAACACTAGCAAATTAGCATGCGATCTCGATGAGCTAAAAGACCGGTTACTTTTTATTATGGCGATAGAAACTGTTCGCTGTTTACAGGAAAGCGTATTAACCACCATTCGCGACGCCAACATAGGTTCAGTTTTAGGGATCGGTTTTCCGGGGTGGACTGGTGGTACCATTCAATTTATTAACCAATACGGGCTAGATGATTTTATAGCGCGAGCCAATCAGTTGGCTGAAATTTATGGTGAACGTTTTTCGCCACCCGAATTACTAATTAACAAAGCCAAGAACGGCCAGAGGTTTGAATAATGATCCCACGTAATATATATGATACTGATCTTGAGTTTTTCAGAGATACCGTAGCAAAATTTTTAGAACAACAAGCTGTACCTTTTCATGAAAAGTGGGAAGAGCAAGGACAAGTTTCTCGCGAGCTGTGGTTGAAAGCTGGCCAACAAGGTTTTCTATCACCAACGGTTCCAGAAGAGTACGGCGGTGTTGGCGTTGATTTTCGTTACAATGCCATTGTCGATGAAGAGGTCGCTCGATATGGTTTGTCCGGAATTGGTTGGGGGTTACATTCCGATATCGCAGTGCCTTATATCATACGACTAGGAACCGAAGAGCAGAAACAAAAATATCTACCCGGCACTGTCAGTGGGGAAGTAATTACCGCGATTGCAATGTCGGAACCAGCCACAGGGTCGGATCTACAAGGTGTTAAAACCAATGCCGTTCAGGATGGCGATGAATACGTCATTAACGGCTCAAAAACATTTATCACTAACGGTCAAATGGCAGACTTAGTCATTGTGGTAGCAAAAACAGATCCATCAGCGGGCGCTAAAGGGATTAGTTTATTTTTAGTAGAAGCCAGTACCGCCGGATTTAGTCGCGGCAAAAACCTAAAAAAAATCGGTATGAAAGCCCAGGATACTTCCGAATTGTTTTTTGACAACATCCGTGTTCCTCGTTCGAGCTTACTCGGTGAAGAAGGTATGGGTTTCGTCTATCTCATGCAGGAATTACCTCAGGAAAGGTTATCTGTAGCGCTTTACGCGATCGCCAATGCCGATTCCATCCTTAAGCAAACAGTCGATTATGTGAAGGAAAGAAAAGCCTTTGGTCAGCCTGTTGCAAACTTTCAAAATAGCCAATTTAAATTGGCGGAAGCAGCCACAAAAATTGCGACTACGCAAGTATTTGTCGATCGTTGTCTGGAGTTGCATACTGAAGGAAATCTGGACGCCGTGGCCGCAGCACAGGCAAAGTTAGTTGCCACCGAAGTACAAAACGAAGTAATTGATGAATGTTTACAATTACACGGCGGTTATGGCTACATGTGGGAGTATCCGGTTGCACGCGCCTGGGCGGATGCGCGAGTACAAAAAATATATGCAGGTACCAGCGAGGTGATGAAGTTGATCATCGGTCGCGACCTGTTAAAAGACTGATAATAAGGAGTGAATGGTGAATCATAGTCAGGCGCCGTTGGCGGGAATAAAAGTGTTAGATTTTTCTACATTATTACCCGGACCTTATGCCACCATGTTGCTCGCTGATATGGGGGCTGATGTGTTGCGAATAGAGTCGCCAACCAGGGCCGACATGCTTAAAGAAATGACGCCAAAATTCGATCAACGCTCCTACGCTCACTTAACCATTAACCGTAATAAACGCTCGATAGCATTGGATTTAAAACATCCAGATTCTAAGGCCATCATTAAAAAACTAATTGCTCAAGCTGATGTGGTCATCGAACAATTTCGTCCAGGTGTTATGCAGCGTTTGGGTTTGGATTATCCATCACTAAAATCCATCAATAGCCGACTGATTTATTGCTCAATTACCGGTTACGGCCAAACCGGCCCATTTAAAGATCGTGCTGGCCATGATATTAACTTTCTTGCTCTTAGTGGGTTAGCCAGTTATAGCGGCAAAACCAATACCGGACCAGTACTAAGCGGCACCCAAATTGCCGATATTGCAGGTGGATCACACCATGCGGTCATGGGGATCTTAGCGGCTATTATCCAACGCGGAGTCAGTGGTGTTGGACAACTGTTGGATATTAGTATGAGTGATTGCGCGCTCGCGTTAAATACAATGTACGGGGCAACGGCTCTAGCCAGTGGAGAAAATCCGACGTGTGGAAAAGAGCTACTCAATGGCGGAATATTTTATGACTATTATCGCACCCAGGATGATCGTTTTATTTCCGTAGGCGGATTAGAGCCGCAATTTGCGAAAGCTTTTTTTGATAGCATTGGACAGCCAGGTTGGTTAAACAGAGCCGCTGAGCCGCCCGGCAAACAACAAGCACTTAAAGATGACATTAGCCAAATTATTGCAAGCAAATCCCTTGAACAATGGCGCGATTTTTTTTCGAACCTGGATGTGTGTGTTGAACCGGTATTAACAATCAATGAAGCGAGCAAACACCCGCATTTTATTGCGCGCAAAATGATTGTTGATATCTCGATAGACAAAAATAAAGTGATCAATCAAATAGCATCGCCGATAAAATTCAACTCACCAGCGATAACCAATCGGGTTGGAGTACAACTGGGTGCCAACTCAAAAGAAGTATTACTTGAGCAAGGTTTCAGTATTTCTGAAATAGAGCAACTAATTGCCAGCAATGTTGTTTATCAGATGAACTAAATAACAATTCAGCCGATTCTGTTGTTTTGTAAAACTATCCTTGATTAAATTTTTTACATCTAAATTTGAAGCAGATTATGTCGTTCCTAGAGAGAACGTGTTCTGAGAAAAATTAAAACTAGTTTAGTATTGCCAATCGTAGTCATAAAACCAAGGTTACTTTGCCGGGAATTTCTCAGTTAAAAACGCCAGTTTGCTCCAACTAAAATTTCCCGACCTCGGTTGGCCACACCCTCTGTTAAGAACGCACCTAAGGCCGGCGAGTTATATTGTTTGTCGCTGAGATTTTTAATCTGTATATATCCCTGCCAGTCGTATTTGAAATCATAACTAAGCTTGCCATAAAACAACCTATTTCCATCAAGTGGTATACGCTGGTTGTTAAGGTCCGTGGCGGCAAGTTCTCTTTGGTTATACCAAGTTGCGACTAAATTCGCGTTCCAATTACCTTGCTGGTAATTGATGATTAACGAAGCGAGTTGACTCGCCTCTCGGTAGGAGATATCGGGCTTATCAATAATATTGGTATAGTTAGCTAAAATTAACCAGTTTTTATTAAACTGTTTAGAAAGCTCCAGCTCGAATCCTCTGGTTAACCCCTGACCCACATTTTCATAACGGGGAATACCAACATCAGTGGGCATTTGAATAATGGCATCGGAAAAATGGTTTTCGAAATATCCGAGAGAAACGGCGTTATCCAACCATTGTCCTACCCAAATCAGATCCCAGCTTTTCACTGTTTCCGGATCTAAATCGGGATTGCCTAATAGTACCGGATTGTTTTGCAAATTTAATTCCGATTCCGATGGTGCGCGAAAAGCTTCCCCATAAAGCAGCTTAATACTGTGTTGTTTATTTAGCTGATGAACTAGTCCTATTCGAGGGCTCAGTTGTGAGCCAATTTTGTTAAAATCATCATAGCGGGCGCCCAATGTTAATTGAGTATCTACAAATAACTGACGCTGATATTGCGCATACAAGCCAAATATATTGCGTTTAGATTGGCTCTGTACTGGCGTGGTGGATACAAAATCACCGTAATAACGGACAGGAAATAAACCGTTAGCTAGGTCTCCAAGGTCAAAATTATTTTTGGTGTTTGCCTGAGGGGCATTAATATACCGAGCCTCAACACCGAACTGCAAGACGCTGTCTTGGTCTAAGGTCGCGCTGTTGTGCCACTGTAATCGACTTTCTGTGTAGTCATCAAAATCAGCTTGTACAAACAAGGCATCACTGCTTGACGGCGTACTGATCTGGGTGAGAAAACCTGGCGCAGTAAACTGCGTCGATAAATTGACATTGGATTGCTTGTAATCCAATTGCAACCAGGAGTTTATCGATTGCCAGTCAAAACTCTGTTTTATTGAAAAGGCATCTAATCTGCCATGACGTTGATTAAAACTGTTTGAAAGTCCATCTAACTCGTAAAAATCTTGCACGCTGAATTGATTATGTTGCAGCCTTAATTGAGTTTTTTTCCAAGATAATTTAACACTAAAATCACCTAAAGTGCGTGGGTCGCGCGTTGTTATTTGATTACTGCTAAAGGTGTCTGCCAGTTGATAGTCTTCGCCGTTATCAGTATCAACTTGAGCAAAAATATCGAGTTGAAAGTCGCCATCCTGTTGAGAATAATTGAGATTCATTTGTTGACGATTAAAACTACCGTAACTCAGACTCAACTGATTGATATTCGATCGAGTAACAATGTTGATTATGCCCATCATTGCATTCGAGCCATATACCGCTCCGCCCGGTCCGCGGATAAATTCAACTCGTTGAATGTTTTTTAGGGAAAACTTTGGTAAAACGATCGCCATACCGCTGCTTCTTGGACCGTCAACTCTTTGTCCATCTACCATTACCAGTATTTCTGCTGCTACGACACTAATCCGCCGACCGCGTGATGAAATAGGACTCTCTACGGCACTGCCTGCGGCTCGGTAAGACTGGAATCCTGGCACTAAATTAGCCAGCTCATCAAGATAATCCAGTCCCATTCCTTTGAGTTCCTCATGGGTGAACACCGTCACCGCTGCAGGAACAGTTTGGCGATTTTCTTGAGTAAGGGTCGAGCCGGTGATTTTGATTTGCAATAATTCTTCGAGGCTTAACGATAAAATATCATCGAAACTATCTTCCGCGCTTACATCCGAAGCGCTCAGTAAAATTAATAGCCAAAATATTTTATTCATTGTAAGAGTATTGATGAAGTGTGTGCTAATTCTATAAGTTTAGTTCAATATTTCGACTTGTCAAAAAGTGACTAGACTATAAAGTTCGAATGAGCACGGCATAGTGTAGACAGAGGACTTATATTTTTTAATATATCTCGACTTTTAGATATCTGATGGCTTGATACAATCGAGTAATCATTGAACAAACGTTGGAGATTGTTGTCTATTGATGTAGGATTATATCTGTTAACAACAAGTCTGATAATAATAATATCTTATCAGGCTTGTTGCTTTTCATACCATTCAGAGTCAAAACATAACAATCATAATATTCTCGCATTTTTGGAAAAACAAATGAATCTACGCCAAAAAATTGGACAAAAACTGGCTGTCTACCTAGCGCGTCCAAGAAAAAATAACATTAGAACAACCACCTCCAAACCTGAGCTACTTGAATCCACTTTAAGAAAAGGTGATGTCTTGTTGGTGGAAGGTTCAAGTCATTTTAGTACTGCAATAAAATATTTAACTCAATCAACCTGGTCACATGCCGCCCTCTGTATCAAAGATCCTATTAGTAGAGATACTGGTGAGAAAAACGATGACATTCTATTAGAAGTCGATGTCTCCAAAGGCGTTCAAATTATCAACTTAAGTGACTACTGGAACTATCACACTAGAATTTGTCGACCTGTAGGACTAACTAATGATGAGATTGATGATGTTATAAATTTTGCATCAAAACGCAATGGCTCAACCTATGATCTAAAAAATATATTTGATCTTGCTCGATATCTTATAAGAACACCTCCAGTTCCAACAAGCATGAGAAGAAAAATGTTATCCCTTGGCAGCGGTGATCCCACTAAAGCAATTTGTTCGTCATTGATTGCAGAAGCCTTTCAATCTATCAAATATCCAATTTTGCCAGAAATTTACAGCAACAAAAAAAACATTGACGATTGCGATATGTGTCATAAAGAATATTTTCATATTAGACATCATAGTTTATATGTTCCTCGAGATTACGATATTTCGCCCTATTTTTCAATAATCAAACCAGCCGTTGAGCAAGGTTTTGATTACAAAAAAATAACCTGGAAAGATAATATAAGAATTGACAAAAATTAGTCAACAACATTGCGGGTCGCACATTAACCAGCCTGAAGTGGTCTGAATAATCACCAATTGTTGCAAAGATACACATAGAGCTATTTTGATAACACGCCAAAGTTGGGGGAGGATCAGTTGTAGCGGCCTCCGCTTTGATTTATATCGATATTCAGTCTATAACTAAGAATGGTGGTATTGAACGAATTTAGTGGTTTAACAAATAGTGCTATTGTTCTTGAGTAAACTTATGCGAAACACAGTCCTCATTTTATTAATGTTAGGTTTTAATCTGTCATTAATGGCAAAAGAAGCAGGCATGGAACAAGACATATTTTCAATGAGCCTTGAGCAATTGCTCAGCATAAAAATTACTACCGCTTCCAAATCACCGCAAAAGGCATCAACCGCGCCCTCTGTTGTGTCCATTTTTACCCGACAAGATATTGAAATGATGGGAGGGAATTCACTGATTGATATCATAAAATATGCACCCGGTATAGAAACCAGTATGTCGCCAAACGGTAACTGGCGGGTTTCGATACGAGGGATACGTAAAGATGGGATTATTTTATTGCTCGTTGATGGTCATCCTTTTAACGATTTTTATGATGGTCAGGCACAATTTGACCTGCCCTTATCGATTATACAAAAAGTAGAAATTATCCGAGGGCCAGGGTCGGCACTGTACGGTACTAATGCGGTTGCGGGTGTTATCAATGTGTTTACCAATGGTGAACAATCTTACCTGCGAGCAGCAGTCGGTAATAATGACAGCTATCAAGCTAATTTTAGCCTGTTTCATGAATTTGAATCAGCGAAACTTTCGATGAATGTAGGCTCTCAATCGACTGACGGTGCCAATGTGACCGAAGGAGACGATTTTGTAAATAGCGCAAACGCTAATGCCAATTTTCCAACCAGGACCAATCGCTTTGTTGAGGAATATTATCTATCGGCAAAATACAATCAAGGTGATCTCGATTTATCCTTTTTTGGCTTAGATAAAAAGCGCGGTCCGTGGGTTGGCCCGTCACTTATCTTTGGTCCAAAAACCGTGATCAACAAGTCACAATATTTCCTGAAAGGCCGTTATGCGTATCAGGCGGGTGAAAAAATAACCATCGTTCCTAATTTTTATTTTGAAACCACCCATTTTGATTCCCTCAATCAGGATATCGTTAGCGGTCGGGTTTTACACAATAATTTGTTTACTAATGGCGGTTTTACCAAAGATAGCTACCAGACTTCCAATTTTGGGCAAGAGCTTTCCGTTGATTATCAGTTCAGCGATCAGGTGAAATTCTTATTCGGTGTAAGTCACGACAACCTTAAACTGACCGACTATGATTTAAGCAGAGATTATCAGGTAATAGGATTTGTACCACAACAGGGTTTTGCGAATTATGACCAACTGGTTTTTGAGCAAAAAAATCAAAGTCGCGAAGTAATCGCTTTGTATATGCAATCTGAAATAAACTGGGAGAAAGTGTTTTTGACCTTAGGTGTTCGCTACGATGATTACAGTGACTTTGGTAGTTCCATGAACCCACGACTGGCATTTATTTTCAAACCGACAGAGCGATGGACCGGTAAATTGCTTTTTGGTAGCGCGTTCAGAGCGCCAACCTTTAGAGAATTATACGACAATACCCGGATCGGCGTTCGAGGTTTTAGTGGAAATACTGAGCTCAAGCCAGAAGAAAATCAAACCTTAGAATTCTCGTTTGAATATCAAAATGATTCTTATGTCTTGCGTGCCAATCTGTTTGACCTGGAGTCAGAAAACGTCATTGACTTATTTGATCCTAATGGTAGCGGGCAAAGAGGCAGTATTGAAAACCTGGGAACTCTATCCACCACAGGATTTGAACTGGAGGGAGTGTTCCAATTATCGGAAAGTTTTCGGTTGTTTGCCAATTATTCTTCCTACCGAATGGCATTCAACTGGCGAGATGACCCTACGTTCAGCCCGTTTCGACAATATATTGTTGAACAAGGCGACAATCAGCTATTTAATCAACCAAGAACAAGAGCCAATGCGGGTGCCAGTTGGAAACGTCCGAACTGGACTGTATTCATAAGCGCCAACTATGGCGGCAGAGCGAGTCATAATAATACAACACCGCTGGAAGGATTAAGAGAGTTGCTAGTGGATGAATATCTCCAGTTTAATTTGAATTGGCAATATATCATCAGTTCAAAGATGACTATTGGATTTTTTGTCAATAACCTTGGTGAAAGCAAAAACTCCGACCCTGTTGCTTCCAGTGACAGCGATATACTTGGGTTGGATGGGTTGTTGCAACCAGAAGAAAATTTTCAGGTTAATTTTCGTTATAAGTTTTAGGTGACAAATATGACGGTCAGAATAAATTGGTTCTTGCTTTGTGTCTTGATCTCAATGATGGGGTGCGGTGCGGATGATGTTGCGACACAAGACGAAGTTGATCAGAGTGTTATTGGTTTTACCACGGTTGCATTGGATGCAAACAAACCGGTTGTTAGAGGAGGAGAGTCTGTTTTAGGAAACCTGATCGCTGATTCTTTTTTAAAGCACGCAATAGAAAAAGGATTTGAGGTTGACTTTGCAATGATCAATGGCGGAAATATTCGTTTTGATAGCAGTGTCCATCCTAGCGGTATTTACCCTATAGGGGAGCTGACTCGAGCTGATGTTAACGAGATCTTGCCGTTCAATAATACCGGAATAATCATTCAGATAACCGGCGCAGAATTAAAATCGACTTTGGAAAGAAGTGTCCACGAATTGCCTATTCCGGCAGGAACGAATGGTGGCGGTGCGTTCTTACAGTTGTCGGCTGGCGTGCAGGTTATTGTTGATACAAGACAGCAAACTCAGGTCATTGATGAATTGAACAATGAAATGACAATTGTCACCGAAGGAGAAAGAATTATCCAGCTTTTGATCAATGGTGAGTCGCTGGATTTAAGTAAAACCTACCTGGTACTTTTGTCTTCCTTTGCCGCATCGGGAGGAGATGGATTTATAGTTGTCGGCAATATCGAGCAAACCAGAAAAATCGACTTAGGTGAACCGCTACGCAACGCGTTAGAAGGTTATTTAATCGCAAACACTCCAGTTAGTCCGATAATTGAAAATCGTATTTTAATTGACCAATGACCGCAGGTTTCAGTTGCGTTTTGTCTAATAAAATGACCTCTCAAAATTCAAAAAAATTCGAGCGCAGAAAAGGGCCATAATAATCCGTGCTGGTCGAAAGGCATCGCCTATCCAAATGCATCCGCGCTTTATTTCTGGATCGAGTAAAGGTACATCACACCTCAAGTGCAACTCGAACTTAAAAAACGATCGTTTGCGAAGAGCGCGACTCAATGTTATTCGGCACTCAACTTTATCCCTGTAAAAAATGGGATTATTGACAGAATTGACTATACTCAATAAATATTGCTCAGGTTTGATTATTTCAAAAGTTCGAACTACTAGAACTTATGGTTGGGCTCCACGGAAAATATGGGATATTCATTTGAAGTATTGTTGCTTAGTTCTGATCTTCTTATTATTAATACCGCAAAACCTGTCCGCGATCGCGCTTAAATCAGAAAAACTCTATTTCGACATTCAGTCAGCTTCACTTAATTTTACTAAAATCACTGGGCATAAAGGCTTAGATTTAAGTAACTTAGCGGTGATTAGTGATGATAATGGTTATCTTTGGGTGGGTACCCAGGACGGTTTAGTCCGTTTGGATGGTTATCAGTCTAAACGATACACAGCAAGCTCGCGTAATCAAAATTCATTGGTCAGTAATTTTGTGAACTCGTTGGCTTACAACCGTCAAACGAAAGAAATTTGGATTGCCACAATCGGGGGAGTTAGTGTATTTAATCTTACAACCGAGACTTTCAGGAGCTACCGTCATGATCCGCAAAAAACAGACAGTATCTCCCACAATGTTGTTCAGACAGTTTTGGTGGATAGTCGACAACGAGTATGGCTAGGTACCAAAAACGGTCTTAATCGATACCGCCCAAAAACAGATAATTTCGAAACATTTAACAACAAGTTAAGTTCAACCGAAAGCGTCAAATCACCGAATTCACTGCCACACAACAATATATTAGCCCTTAGTGAAGATAACCAGGGCGCAGTCTGGATCGGTACCCAGAACGGTTTAGCAAGATACGTGGGCGAGCACAAGTTTGAATCGTTTGTTCCGTTTACCAATGATGATGGAACCGGTGGCTTGATCACAAAAATCGCCATCGACAGGCAAAACAAACTTTGGTTAGGCTCGGAGCAAAAAGGTTTGTTCTATTTTGACCCACACGATTTATCCGTGGTGCGATATCAAACGCAACAGGACGCTACGAGCCTTCCGTCTAACAACATTCGTTCATTGATGCTTGAGAAAAATGGTGATCTTTGGGTGGGTACCGGTTCTGGATTGACTATTTACAAATCCAAAGAGCGACGTTTTCTAAATATTACCAATAATTCAGTGCTAAACGGCAGTATCGTTTCAATTTACCAGGATGCTAACGAAGTAGTCTGGATTGGTACCTGGTCTAAGGGCTTGCATCAATTTAATCCCAGAGAAACCCAAATAGGCCGAATTGATCTACGGATGCTCAAAACAACGGACAATGTGATTAAGAGTGTGATCGCTGGTCAAGACGGTGATTTTTGGGTGACAAATCCGAAATCTCTTTATCGTCTCAATAATACAAAGGGATCGATTGTAAAATACGATATTGGGGTGATTAATCCTTTAAGCAGTCGAGCCATCCCCTTTATAGATAAACGCAATAACCACCTTTATTTGCTTACCGATAAGATCCACCAGTTCAACAATACTGATGAAATTGTCTCCTTTGAGTTGCCAGAGGAACTACGCAATGTTAGCTGGTATGGAGTGACAGTCGACAAATTTGGCCGACTTTGGATGGCGGCCAGAAACCTCGGTTTGTTCGTATTGAGTTCGGATTTTAAGAAAGTTGTCCATCATCAAGCAATCTCAACCGCTGGCTATGTTCGTCAAATTGATGACAATACAATTCTTGCGGGTTCTTTATCTGGTACCTTTTGGATTGATATCAATACCTTTGAGGTGACATTACACAGTAAAACTACAACCCAGGGGATGTTGCACTCTAATGTAACCGGTTATCACCTGTCATCAGAGAACCAACAGTGGCTGGCAACATCCGGTGGTATTCACCGATTGTTTAGCGAAGAGGGCGAAGCCGATTATTACCAGTCATGGAATCAAGAGAATGGATTGCCTACTAATGTCTTAACGGGGCCACTTGAAGACAGTCAAGGAAAACTCTGGTTTGGCAGCACGGATGGATTAATTCGATTTGATCCCAGGGATGAGTCTATCGAACATTTTGATCAAAGCCTTGGAGCGTTATCTAATTACTATATAGGCCAATATTTTTTGGACACAGGCAATCGGCTCATATTTCAGGGGCCTGACGGAATTTCGGTGATTGATGAACAATTGATCCGAACCAATAGCACCCAATACGAGGTTGTGATTGACGCCTTCTGGTTAAAGGACCAATCGCAAGATATTAACAATGCCAGGCATTCGGGATTAAAACAAGCCATCCAGTTTACCGAATCGATTACTTTGCCGGCAGATAATAGAGACTTTTCTTTTGGCTTTACCACGACCTATATGACCCGAGCCGATAAGGTTAAGTATTTTTACCGGCTGGTGGGCTTTGATAAAAAATGGCAATTGACTGATAGTCAAAATCGATTACTCAAATACACCAATTTAGATCCCGGAAATTATCGATTTGAAATTTATGCGATGTCGCCCACCAGTGTGAAAGGAAACCTTAGGACAATTGACTTGACCATTAAGCCACTGATATATGAAACGATTTGGTTTAGAACTTTGTTAGTTGGTTTACTATTGTTATCGGTATTGGTTTGGTACAAATTGCGAATGCGAAGTATTAAACGCTATAACCAGGAATTAGAAGTGCAAATTCGAAAGCGAACTAAAGCCATTAGAACGCTGACAGATATAGCAAAAGATATCAGTTCTATCCTTAACATAGAGCAGTTGATTGCACATTTACATAGCCATCTCATCAAATCACTCGATCTCTCAGTATTGGCATTAGGAGTATTAGAAAGCAAAAAAAAGAGACTTAGGTTTGAAAGTTGTTTGGAGAACGGAAAAATAATTCCACTTCATTATCGAGAGGTCGATAGACTAAATGATCTAGCTAGCTGGTGCATAACTAATCGGCAAGAGATATTACTTAAGAAATATTCCGACCGCTTTACTATTTTAAAGAAAAGCGATGATCCCGTTGCCGGTGAAAAAATGCAAACAGTAATTTATTTGCCCATTCGTTCCCGCAGCGAACAAATGCTGGGATGCGTGACGGTTCAATCAGATAAGATTGATGCCTTTAGTGATGAGGATATCGAATTTATTCGAACGATTACTAATTATACTGGAATTGCGCTTGATAATACGCTGGCTCATCAAGAACTAAAACGAATCTCATCGACCGATTATTTGACCAATTTGCCGAACCGGAGGTCGTTTATCGATAGTGCTAACTATATTCATAAAGTGACTAATCGAAATAACAGCGCCGTTTCTTTGGCAATGGCTGACATCGATCACTTTAAGCAGTTTAACGATCAATATGGACATGACTGTGGCGATTTTGTGTTGCAACAAGTCGCTTCTCTTTTTAAGCGACATCTAAGAGAGCAGGATATTGTTGCTCGTTGGGGAGGCGAAGAATTTATCTTTTTATTCCCTAATACACCTGTCGAAGGAGCTGTAATAGCGCTCGATAAATTGCGAGTCGCTTTAGAAAATATGCAGTTTGAATATGAAAGCCAAGCGATATCAATTCGAGTTACCTTCGGCGTTAGTTCATTTACTGAGCAAAGCGGATTGGAAACGGTCATCGACCAAGCGGATTTAGCGCTTTATCAGGGTAAGAATTCTGGTAGAAATTGTGTACAACTGTTTGCCGGTGAGCATGAGTAAATCTTATCGTTAAATATAGGAGTAATGTAAAGTAAGTGTCATGTACTTTGGAAGATACTACGTGTCGGACTAATCAAAACCACTAGCTTTATTAAATGTTTTGATTAATATAACTGCTATTCACAGCTTAAGCGACTGCTTTTATATTACAAATAGCCATTGTAAGTAACAGAATGTTATTGAATGATAATATAGTCTTTCAATAATTTTTTACCCGCGGAATTTCTTTTACTCCGTAAGATTGACTAGGTAAACTTCCAAAATTCGAGCGCCACTTCTCTATGACAAATTAGTTTTATTGATATGTGCAATTATGGTGTCGAGCATTAAATCGAGTTTCAGCGGTTTGCCTATGTGTGCGTTCATACCAACTTCAAGAATTTTTTCAATATCTTGAGGTAGAACATTCGCAGACATAGCTATGATCGGCAAGTCTTTAAATTTTGGATTGCAACGGATTTCTCGTGTAGCGCTATAACCATCCATAATGGGCATTTGTATATCCATTAGAATAATATCAAAGTGCTTATCTTCTAGCTTTGTGATTGCCTCCCGACCATTGCGCGCCAATTCTATCTCTACTCCAAATTTTGCTAATATTTTTTGCGAAATCATCAAGTTTATTTCATTGTCGTCAACAATCAAAATATGTTTATCTCTTAAATTTTGGTGCCGATTGATTTCTTTAGATACAGAACGCGTTTTATGGGTGTTTTTCATTGAGTTTTTGTGAAGGTAATTTAATCTCACCGTAAAGTTAAATTCACTGCCTTGGTCTGGCGTGCTAGTAGCCCAAATGTCTCCGCCCATAGCATTGCAGAGCCTCTTGGATATCGCCAATCCTAACCCCGTTCCACCAAATTTGCGGGTTATTGATGAATCGGCTTGGCTGTAGGTTTCGAAAATGTGCTTTAGCTGCTCATCTGTCATTCCTATGCCCGAGTCAGAAACAGAAAATTGCAAGGTGACCTTGTCAGACGATTTTTCTATGGCTTTAACACCCAATCGAATCTCCCCTGTTTCGGTAAACTTTACCGCATTGTTGGTTAAATTTAGTAAAATTTGACCGAGTCTAACTGAATCGCCTAGTAGGACTGGTGGAATTAGTTGGGATACAGAATGTATCAAGCGAATATTATCGGTATCTAAGCCAAAAGAAACCTGAGTACAAACATTTTCAACGACTGTTTCGACGGAAAATTCAGCATTCTCGAGGTTTATTTGCCCGGCTTCCACTTTAGAAAGATCGAGAATGTCATCGATAAGTACCAACAAAGATGAGGCTGAATGGTTAAGTATATTAATATAGTCGCGCTGTTCCTCATTGAGCCCCGAATCTTTCAACAATCGAGCCATTCCAACGACCGCATTCATCGGGGTGCGTATTTCATGGCTCATATTTGCTAAAAACTCTCCTTTTGCTTTGCTCGTTGCCTCTGACACTTCCCTGGCTTTTTCTAAGGATATTTCTACACGTTTTTTTTCTGTAATTTCGTATTGTAAACGCCTATTTGAACGAACAAAAAATAGAATAATAAACATTAAACCAGTACCAAGCGGTATAACCCACATTAGTATCGTTTTAATATCGGTGCCTACATTTACTTGCAATGCCAACCAGTTATTGGTGATTGCAGCGCGTTTCTTAGAAGTTATCGTAGATAACGTCTTATTAATAATAGGAATAAATTCGGTTAAATTCTTTCGTACTCCAATCGCCACCTCAAATTTGTCCGGGAGGATGGCCGCAACTTTTAACTCGCTAAAATTATTAGTATTAATCTGGTGGGTAACCACCCCTAGGTTTTGAACGAAAGCATCAATTTTTCCTTCATTAAGTTCTATAAGCCCTTCTTTGGTAGTATCGAATAAATTCAATTTAATGTCCGGTTGTTGCTTAGATATTAATTCTACTGTTGGTGAGCTTTTTACTACTCCAACGATTCTATTTTTAAGTTCATCAAGCTGCTGTATAAATTGTGCATCATTACGGGTAACAATAACCATCGGAAAGGAGAGATAAGGGGTACTAAAGGACAAGAACTGTTTTCTGTCTTCTGTAATTGTCACTGCCGGGAGAATATCGATCTTTCCTTCCTTTGTTTGTTGAATCACCTGTGCCCATGATAGATCTTCGACCAATCTCATTTCTACATTTAGTTTGGATTCTAACAACTGAATATAATCGGAGCTTATACCAGCGTGCTTTCCGGCGGAATCAATAAAATCAAAAGGTTCCCAAAACGGATCGACGCCAAGCTTAAATATTTTATTCGATTTCAACCAGTTTATTTGCTCTAGGGTAAGCGTTGCGATCGACTCAAAAGATTTTTTGGAAAAGTAAGGAGTGGTGCCTGGTAGCCACCTTTTTTCAAGTGCAATTAACTGAGAGATTGGAATATTTCTTATACCTTTGTTGATCCGTTCGACCAGTTCAGTATTTCCTTTTGGAACCAGAGCACGTATTTCGTTGGTCAATAAGACTTGCTCGCTCAAGGTCAATACGCCGGCCAGCCCCATTTTGCCAAGTTCCGCGCGTACGTATGGAATTTCAGCAACTAGTGCATCAAGTTTTTTGTCTAGGAGTGCTCGTACAATATCTTTAGAGTGAACATATTGAATGATATTTAACTGAGGGAACTGTTTAATGAGGTAATCCGCTTGAAAAGAACCTGCATGGACGCCAACTTTTTTCCCGTGCAATTCGTGTAAAGTAGTTGTTGGTCCATATTGATTATAAAAAAATACTCCGGTTTCTAGTCGGTGTATGGGCAATGAAAAATTGGCCCATTTCGACCGCTCCGCATTTTTAAATAGACCCGCGTGAAAATCCACCTCTAAATTCTTAAGTGTCTTTATGTTATCAACGAGACTTTGTGATATAAAAGTGACAGGTATATTATTAGTTTTTGACCAGAGTTTCCATATCTCGATATGCAACCCCGTTGGAGTTCCATCGGGAAGAGCCATACTCAAAGGTGAATTTTCTTCTGCAAAGGCTATCTTTAACGCTTTCACTTCATCTTTGTTTGGAGCGGGCTCAGATAATCCAAATAAGGGGATGCAGAAAAGAATATAGATTAAATGCTTTATTAGATTTCCCATAGCTTATGATGTTAGTCAATTTAAAAATAGATGGCAAATATTCAAATCCTTTTCTTCATAGTACTATAGTTAGGGCATACTATTTTCTTGGAGCAGTTTATGTAGTAACTTATTGAAATAATATAAGTTTTCGATATGCGGCATTGATGAAAGCATCTAATTTATTTTTCACGAAAAAACTAAAATAGTTACTTTATTGAGCTATACTTTCTAATCATCTTATTACGAAAAATAAATATTTTATCAAATAATTGTACCTGCGGGGTATTATGAGAAGTATAAAAACAAAATTAGTATTGTCCGTTGCACTTGTTGTTTTCATTGCGGTGATGGTTTCAAACATTGTGACTAGTTCCATTTTATCTGATACTTACGTTAAGGAAATCCGCTTAAAACACCAAGGTTTTGGTAACGCGATCGCCAATAATGTGAGCTCTTTTATGGAAAAAGCTTATGCCATTTCCGAGCAAATGGCGGCTTCTCCGTCAATATATAACTTTGACGCTTCACAGCAAGCCAAGATTTCGGTTGACACAAAACGTCGAAATCCATTGATTGATCTAGTGTTTATTCAAGATTTAACTGGCAGGCAAACGGCCCGTTCCAATGGCCAATTAGCAAACCGGGCTGAGCGGTGGTGGTTCAAAAAAGTGAGCGCCGAAAAAAATCCGTTTGTGAGCAAATCCTATTATTCGTTGACTGGCAATATTGCCGTAACCTCGGTATTTATCCCAATCTTCGACTCTAACGAAAACTTAAATGGTATTTTAGGCACTGATATACGGTTAGATGCCCTGCAGGAAGTGGTAGAACAATTTAGTACAGATACAGCCTATGCCTTTATTTTAGATGGGCAAGGAACGTTGGTTGCTCATCCAGATAAAGAAAAAGTATCTCAACTCTATAATTATCGAGATTTAGTCAAAACAGTTTTATCTAGAGGTCCGGACGGCACTGTCAAGTATGACACTAAGGGTATGCAAATCACTGAAAACCAAAACTTTGAAGCATCAAAAGGACTCACAAATATCGTTAGAAATTCTTTACAAGGAAAATCAGGTTTTGAGGAATATCAAAATGCAGATGGACAAATGGTTTACAGTTACTTCACCCCGATTGCACTTCCGGGAAAGTCCGACCAATGGGCTATGATTACGGTAGAAAAAGTTAGCGACGCCCAACATTTGAAAAACGAAACCAGCCTTATTAATAATATTCTATCCATGATCTCAATTATTGTAATCATATTGCTTTTAATGATGATCACTACCAAGTTAGTTGCAAGAATAAACGGTGTGGCAATTTCTTTAGATGAATTAGCCAGTGGTGAGGGTGATTTAACAAGCCGACTAATTGTACGAGGAAAAGATGAGGTCGGCCAATTAAGTCGTTATTTCAATACCTTTATGGATAAGCTGCAAACCATCATTTCAGATGTTAAATCTCACGCCGATGCAGTCGCTACCAGTAGTTTAGATTTAGGTTCAGACAGCTCACAAGTCTCTGAAATCATGGCTGAGCAAACTATTCAAATTTCAAATGTTGCCACCGCCACCGAAAAAATCAGTTTGTCATCAGAAGGGATCCGATCAAATCTTGAGGATGGCGTAAAATGTATTAGTGATACTAATCAGAATATTCAAGATGGAAACGAACAACTTAATTCAGTGGTCAGTGAAATGTCACTCATCAGTTCAAACGTTTCAGATTTGAAAATCACCGTAGACAGTTTATCTAATTCTTCCAATGCCATAGGAGATATATTAGGCGTTATTAACGACATAGCAAATCAAACTAACTTATTAGCCCTAAATGCTGCAATCGAAGCTGCGCGCGCTGGAGAGCAAGGAAGAGGATTCTCAGTAGTCGCTGATGAAGTACGACTGCTTGCCGAAAGAACGCAACAATCAACTCATCAAATCGAAGAAATTGTTGAAAGACTTCAGGCCGAAGCAGCAAAAACCGCTGAAAATATGAATAGCACTAGCGAGCGAGTTGAGCGAGGCGTAGAAAAAGTAAACGACACAAAAAGCTTTTTTGAGAAAACTATTGTGTCGGTTGAACAGCTCTCTTCGGTAAACTCAAAAGTGCATTTATCAATAGAACAACAAGACATCGCAATACATAGTATAAATGACAGCACTCATAAAATATCCTCAAATGCTGAAAAAAATTCGATTGCTCTTAATCGAATGTCTTCAGTTATTTCTGACTTTGGTAGCCAAGCTACTAAATTGAAGAATATTGTTGATAAATTTAAAGTTGAATGAATAAAGACCTATTTCACGCAGCTTTAATAATCCCCACCGCATTAGGCATCTTGCGTTTACAGAGTCTATCCAGTGAGAACTAAAACAAATGAATCATAAATCAAATTTTAGACCAGCCTGTGTTTTCTCAACACTTTTTCTCTTACTATTATTTTTACCACCCATTAGCTCAACTTTGATTGCTGCAAATAAAATGAATGAAGAAAGGCCGCGAGCGAGAGAGGTTGGTGTTGTCGTCGGAACAATGAAAACCGGAAGGTTCAACGCTATTACTGATGTTGAAGGCGTATTAGTAGGACATTCCACGGTTATCATAGAACCCGACATACATACTGGCGTGACAGCGATTATCCCTGCACCGGGAAACTTGTATACCAATCCTGTACCTGCCTGGATTCATGCCGGCAACGGATACGGAAAATCAGTGGGGATTAGCCAACTACTCGAGTTTGGTGAAATAGAAACACCGATACTACTCACTTGCACTTTGTGTGTTTGGAATGCGGCGGATGCGATGGTCACTTATCTTTTACAACAACCGGGAGAAACTCAGCACACCATTAATCCCATAGTAGGGGAAACGAACGATAGTATTGTTAGTGACATGTGGACGCACCCTGTGAAAGCGAATCATGTCATTGAAGCGTTGCAAACAGCCAAAAGTGGACCAGTGCAAGAAGGTAGCGTAGGCGCTGGAACCGGAACTCAAACCTATCATTGGAAAGGCGGAATTGGTACCAGCTCCCGTATACTGCCCGATTCTTTGGGAGGCTATACAGTCGGTGTACTAGTACAAAGTAATCTATTGGCAGGCGCAACTTTAACCATCAATGGTGCGCCAGTTGGTAGAGAGCTTAACGCCTACGCCTATAAACAAGAGTTGGAAAAAGATCAAAAAGATACCTCACCCGTGCGAGGCGGGTCAATTATGATCATCGTAGCCACCGATGCACCACTTGATTCCCGAAATCTCAATCGTTTGGCGACCAGAGCGATGATGGGATTAGCAAGAACGGGCTCCGTCGCTGAAAATGATTCTGGCGATTATGTCATTGCGTTTTCAACCTCAAAGAAAGTAAGAAAGGCCCGAATAAGTTCAAAACCCTGGAAAACGGAATCGCTACTCGCATCATCCATGTCGCCTTTGTTTACCGCAACAGTAGAAGCCACAGAAGAAGCAATTTACAACGCTCTGTTTAAGGCAACAACGGTAGAAGGCAGAGGTAACAAACTTGAAGCTTTACCCTTGGATAAAACCCTGGAAATATTGACCAAATATAACGCTTTAAATTGGGATAAAATTTTACCGCCAGGGAAAAAACAGCCTTAGCCTTGGGATAAAGTAGTTTTATATCTGAATAAGTTATCATCTTAAAAAGTTCTTCTGCGCCTTGTTCTATAGGAGCCGTATCTGGACTTGCTTTTTGGTTGATAAGTGCACAGGTTGTAAAGAGCGGCATAATCTGTAGATAGAAGTGGATAATACCCACCAATCGGTAGTTAAGTTGATTAGAATCAACATTTACCCATTGAAAACTTGTAGTCTGCATGTGAAGACAGTTGTTATCGTTTTTATCAAAACTCAACCGAGATAAGCATAGAAAAATTCTGAGTAAAGCTGTGTTTTTGTAACTGATTCTCAATTCGATTTCCTACAGTAACGATCGCACTCATAGTCCAATGGGATAAAAATTACGTTTTGAGAGAGTTGATGACGAAAATCACTGATAATCCTAAAGTGCTATTCTATAAGGAAATTGGAGTTGCACTATTGGTTTTTGCAGTAGTATTTGCTGCTTTATTGTTCGTCCTCAACTCAAGTCGATCAATGTGGCAAAGTCAGGTCACAGCGCGGGCAAATGAGCTCGCAACGACGCAGGCCTTATCGATAGAACGCAACCTTAAAGGCGCTTTTTCCGCTGCCTATATCCTGGGTACTTTGGTACAGCGCGACAGCGGTCAATTAAAAAGCTTTGACTACCTGGCTCAATCATTGATTGATACTCACAAATCTGTCTCCAATTTACAGTTAGCTCCCGATGGCATTGTTCAACATGTTTATCCTTTGGCTGGCTCGGAAAAAGCCATTGGTCATAATATTCTCAAAGACGACAAGAGAACCAGTGAGGCGCTGCGAGCCATCAAAAGCCATAAAATGACGCTAGCTGGTCCTTTTAATCTAGTTCAAGGTGGTGTCGCTATTGTCGCTCGTCAACCGGTGTTTTTGTCAAACAAGGTTAACTGGAAGCCCAAAGCTCCATCCGATGGAGAGCAATTTTGGGGCTTTACTTCTTCGCTGATATATTTACAAGATGTTATCGACATGAGTGATCTTCATAACCTTGAAGAAAAAGGTTATCAATATCAAATTTGGCGTCTTCATCCTGATTCTGGTGAGGTTGATGTGTTTGCTGGTTCAACTGAAATACCGCCAGGAAATCGTGTCCGGCAGGAAATTAACTTACCCAATTCAACCTGGTATCTGGAAATCGTCAAGACCGGCTTACAATTTTCATTTTGTTGGATTATTGGATTATCATTACTGTGTTTATTTTTGAGTCTGGCCATTGGACATTGGGTTTATACTCTTTTAAGTCGCGGTAGAAAACTACATTTATTGGTAAATAAACGTACAAAACAATTGAGTTTGGCAAACAAGACTTTACAAAAAAAACAACTCGACCTGTTAAAATTGACTAATGCGGTAGAGCAAACGGCTAGCGCGGTGGTGATCACCGACATCGACGGGATCATTGAATATGTCAATCCACGTTTCACTTTTGTTACTGGGTACACGCCCGCCGAAGTAATAGGACACAAAACCAGTATCCTTAGATCCTCGATGACCAAAAAAGAGGTGCACAAGGAACTATGGCAAACACTATGGCAAGGTAAAAGCTGGAGTGGAGAGTTACATAACAAGCAAAAAAATGGCCATTTGTATTGGTCAAAAATAACTATTTCGCCGGTAAAAAATGAACGATCTGAAATCGTTAATTTTGTAGGTGTTAGCGAAGACATAACCGAGGCCAAAAAAGAGCGACAACGAATTCAAAAATTGGCTTTTAATGATCCACTAACAGGTTGCCCCAACCGACGTCTTTTTGTTACGCGTCTAGAGCAATCTATCAAAAGTGTTAGAAGAACCAAAAAGCCTGCGGCTTTATTTTTTATTGACCTGGACAAATTTAAACAGATCAACGATCAGTTTGGACATGAAGGTGGTGATAAATTATTAATAGAAATCGCCAGGCGTTTAGAGTCTGCCATTCGTGAATCGGATATGGTCGCTCGCATTGGAGGTGATGAATTTATTCTATTGTTAAGTGAAGTATCTAACAGGGCCTCTGCAGAAGATATTGCTGATAAAATACTGCGAAATATTCGAGAAAAATTTGAAGTAAAACAACAATCAATAACACCAACAATCAGTATAGGTATCACTTTGATCTGCCCTGACGGCAATTATACATCAGATCAAATTATCGCCCATGCAGACACCGCACTTTACCAGGCTAAAAAAGCCGGTAAAAATACTCATCGATTTTTTATGCCTGAAAAGGCCTGACCGAAACTATAGCAACAACCAACAGTATTAAGCCGCTGGAAGTGCATCAATAAAATCAACCATCTTTTTTTGTATGGCCTTGTCTGGTAACTCGCCATAAGCGGCGCCAATATTATCCAGTACATGTTTTGGTTTACTGGTTGCTGGCGTTACAACGGTTACTGCTGGATGAGCAGCCACATATTTAAGAAAGAACTGGCCCCAGGATTTTATTCCGATTTCACCTGCCCACTCTGGAACTTTTTGATTGGCAATGCGTTTCCAAAGGCGAGATCGGCCGAATGGTAAGTACACCATGACAGCAATACCAAGCTCCTGAGCAATAGGGAAAATTTCTTCCGCGGCCCTGCGATCATCAACTGCATAATTTACGCCGATAAAATCTATCGGTTCGTTGCGCATTACCGCTGCAAGATCCGGAAAATTGGAATCGCGGGTCGAAGTTGTACCAATGTAGCGAACACGTCCGGCTTCTTTAAGTTCTTTTAGAATTCCCATTTGGGTAGGTATATCTCTCAGATTATGAACCTGAATCAAATCAATCGGATCTTTACCGATATACTTAAAAGAATTTTTAATTTGAGCTTTTGCTTTTTCTGCGTCGGCGGTTTTACCACCGCGAGGAACGACATTAACTTTGGTTGCCCAGAATACCTTTTTAGCGGCATCTAGTTGCTGGACTATTTTTCCAGCAACTTGTTCAGACTCGCCATAACCAGGTGCCGTATCGAAAACAGATCCACCCTGCTCCAATAATATCTTAATAACCTGATGCAATTGACTGACATCGTCACTTGCTGCAATACGGCGAAATGAAGCTGAAGTACCCAATCCTACAACTGGTAACTTCTCACCGGTTTTTGGAATTGCCCGGGTAATTAACGATTGCTTGCTAAAATTGCTGGCCGCCTGTAGTAATCCGGCTGGTAGACTCAGTGAAGCACCGGCCAATACAGACAATTTTATTACTTTTCTACGTGAGAACATTTGTTATTTCCCTCCATTCCGCAACAAAATAAAAGTTTGAAGACAACCACTATATCGAAAGAATCTCACTCATGTAAAGGACATTCGTCCACAATAAGAACACAAATTCTATATTTTATCCCAATTTTTTTATCGTTAATAGTGACTCTTTTTATCGGATTGAAATCAGTTGATTTTCAGCAGCTTGTAAGCTGCTGTTTATATTGTGACTGTCTGTAAACTTTATTTTTGGTCTAACTCCTTCCCGTTTGAATTTTCTTTGCAATCTGATTGTTTTTTAGTTTGAACTTGCACAGTCTTAATTGTCCTATCGACGCAAGGATCGGGTATAAACATTTGTAAAATTGCCGCTAAAATGACAACGCCGGTTTTCCTTTTGCGAGCACGGACAATCACCACCCAGAATAATTTGATTAAGCTAACAAATACTAACCATGGGAGATATATCCAAAGTAAGCCAGTAATTAATTCAAGATCCATAGATGTCAAGGTTTGAAGTGGGTTGAGCAAGTTTAAAAAAAGCGAAATTAGTTTTGGCAATAAATCAATGATGAAAGTGAAAATTTCCGCTAGTGTGAGTATTGACATAGTATTAGGTGGCATCGGCATATTAATAGTCTCAGTTTGAATTATTAGCTAGCATTATTTATTCGCCGCAGCAAAATGTAGCAGAGGAACCAAACCCCGCTATTAGTCGGCGACGTCAGACATCCTAGTGGGAGAAAAAATTGGTGTGACTAGATTTAAGAGATTTAAGAGATTTGAGTCGAAGGAGGATCGTCAGCGCTAAAAATATGACGTGAGAATTCATTAAGTCCCATTGAGAATTCAACATCGAGAACCATCATCAAGCTACTGTTTAGCTGAACTTTTATTTGCTTTTCATAGTGATTTAGTTGATCGGGAAACCTGATTAGAACGGTGTAAAAAAAACCGCGATTACCTAATCTCTGAAAAGCCATTTTTCGAGTTAATGGCAGATAGGAGGAACGAATTAACAAATCGAATTTAGAGTCGATATCGATGTTTGACTGTTCTTCGACAACAATGGTCTGCTTTGCAGAGTTAGCTTCTAGTCCATCATAGAAGATTGCATTACTCAGTACCCCGAGCAACGAAAAAAGCCAGCTAAAAAAAACGATACGCTTCATTAATCTTGACGACTGAGGTTAGCAATGATTGAATTTTATATATGAGGTTAATTCATTTTTTTTCAAGGTTGTACTGATTGCATAGAGATAGATATTTCTTATTATAATAATTTCTTCTTTAACGATACCTAACGACTCCAAAAACACCTATTCTTACTAAAAAGATTAGTATAAGATGAGTCTTAACCGATAATACCCTATAATCCCACCTCTTCCAGATCCTCAGGAAATAATTCAGTGATCCCAAAACAATGGCAAACTAAAAAAGCCTTTTTGATCCTCACTTCTATTTTGATGACCTTAACCTTTGCCGCCTGGGTAGCATTACTCAATAATTTCGTGGTCGAGAAAGCGGCTTTCACTGGTAAAGAAATCGGTATGTTGCAAAGCTTAAGAGAGATCCCTGGATTTCTGGCTTTTACCGCCGTATTCATATTGCTTGTGGTAAAAGAGCAGACCTTTGCGTTATTGTCGCTCTGTGTCCTGTCGATTGGTGTGGCTATCACCGGATTGTTTCCCTTCGAAATCGGTCTTTATGCCACCACGGTATTAATGTCGCTGGGTTTCCACTATTTTGAAACTGTTAAAAATTCGCTTGCTTTGCAATGGCTCAGCAAAGAGGAAGCGCCCGCTGTCTTTGGGCAGCTGATTTCTGCCAGTGCTTTGGCTTCGCTATTAACCTACGGCGTCATCTGGGTTCTATTTACGACCATTGAAATTGAATATTCATTGGCTTACCTGATTTTCGGCGGAACAGGATTCTTGTTATTCATTTGGCTTTGGTTGGCTTTCCCTCAATTTGAAAACCCGGTCGAACAACATAAGAAGCTCATTTTTCGCAAACGCTATTGGCTCTACTATTTATTGACTTTTTTTAGTGGCGCAAGACGACAAATATTTATGGTCTTTGCCGGTTTTATGATGGTAGAAAAATTTGACTACAATCCTGCCGACATCGCGTTATTATTTATCGTGAATCATGTTTTAAATCTCTATTTTGCACCTAAAATCGGTCGCTGGATCGGTAAAATTGGTGAGCAAAGAGCTCTCACCATCGAATATATTGGATTGTTTTTTGTGTTTACGGGATACGCTCTGGTAGAAGATTCAGACATGGCTGCCGGATTATATGTAATCGACCACTTGTTTTTTGCTATGGCCATCGCAATAAAAACTTTCTTCCAGAAAATTGCGGATCCAGCCGATATAGCTTCTACCTCAGCGGTGAGTTTTACCATCAATCATATTGCAGCAGTGGTGATCCCTGCCGCGTTTGGTCTTTTATGGTTATACAGTCCGTCCAGCGTATTTTATGCCGGAGCAGCAATGGCACTAATTTCTTTAATATTAAGTCAACGGATTGATATTGAACTAAATAAACAAAACCAAAGTAATATACAAGAAACTGAAACTAGCTAACTCGGACTGCAACTTAATCTTTTATCCAGTCCTATTGTTTTTGATTAACAACAAGCCCCGGGAGGCTCAGGACGGTATCTCATTTGGCAAAGCAACAGATAATTTTCTTTAATGAATCCAGGACGCACCAAACAGGAACGTTTTAGCCAGCAAGGGCCGCTGTTGAAGTGAGAAGACTGCCCTTGAATGCCGTGATAGAAATTATGGTAACAGCAGTAAAATAGATCACAAAACAGCAGTTAATTTCAATTTGAGTTAATAAATATGAAAAATAAAAATTTGCCGTATCCTTATAAACGACGAGATTTTTTAAAGCAAGTTGTTGGGGTAAGTAGCGCTGTTTCCGCATCAGTTTTTTCTACGTCAGTACTTTCCAGTAGATTGCTCGCTGAGAACTATCCTGCCAAAAGTGGCACTGGAAATCATTGCTCCTTTTCTAAATTAGCCCCCGATTTCATTTACCTCAATAGTGGCACTGAAGGCTCGATGCCAAATTGCGTTTTAGATCAACTAAATAAGAGTCTAAATCGTTGGGCCAGCGATCCCACCACCTCCTACGAAACGGACAAGACCTTAGCAAAATATCAACATTTTCAACGAACTCAAGTCGCGAAATTATTTTCTGCAAAAAAAGATAACATCTGCCTGACCGACAATACCACGATGGGTTTGAACATGGTGTTAATGGGATTAAGTTTTACCGCTAAAGACAAAGTAATCCTGACCAATCACGAACATAATGCGATCAATTCACCGCTGACTGTGCACCAACAAAAATCAGGACTGAAACTAATAAAAAGAAATTTTCCACCGGCCAACATTGTTAAAAAAATGAACAGCCAGGATTTAATGGAATTTCTGTTTCCTGACATCCACGAATTACGTGGCGCTAAAGCACTCTGTGTTTCTCATGTTTACCCCTCTACAGGGATCCGTTTACCCCTTGAAACACTGCGTAAAAAAGCCGATCAGCTCAAAATTAAATACCTCATTGTAGACGGCGCACAAGCATTTGGAATGATAGACATTACTCAAGGTCAAGATGATATCAAACACGCCGACTTTTACGCCTGCCCGGGGCATAAGTGGCTAAATGGACCTCCCAGCACAGGCATACTTTATATCAAAAACGAGAAAATCAAACCGCCGGAATTCTATCCGATATTATCTCAAAGAATGGCTAAATATTTAAACAGTGAACAATCATTTCCAATGGCAGAAGCCCTTCAGGTGAGGGGATGTAGTAATACACCGGGATTTTCCGCGATGCTAACAGCAATAAAATTTCAACAAGATATTGGAGGCTCAAAACTCATCGAAAAACAGATTTTGACAATGTCCCGTCAAATAAAAACTTTCATTCAATCCAACTCACCATCTTCATTAGTATCCCCTTTTAAAGATATTACTCTCACTTCTGGGCTGACGGTATTTTTCCCGTTTAGTTGGAAAAATCCCAAGAAATTATTTACTGATAAAAAGACCGCTGATCGAGTAGTAAAAAAATTACTACTAAAAAAGATTCAGATCCGATCAATCGGTTTTTACGATTCAAAAGACGCCACAGAAAAATCCTATGCTCTACGAGTATCGACCGCAATATTTAATAGCGATCAACAGATTGAGTTATTTAAACAATCGCTAAAAAGCGCTCTAACTCAGCTATAGTAGAAAAATCAACTATATTTAAAGAAAAAACAAACCATTTTCAGGCATTCAACGACATAAACAACAAATAGATAATAGTAGAAAACACTTTACACAAGTTATCTGCAGCCTTTTCCGCAAAATGGAATACAAGAGAACATTATGTTCCAACTGAATAAAGATGAAAAACTAATCGAAAAAGCGCTGGGAGGCTCTCAGCGTAGCTGGGTAAGTCTGGTTAAGCGCTATGAAGGACTAGTGTATAACTATTGTCTACGCATGACGTTTAGTCCATCAGATGCGATGGATTTAATGCAGGAAGTATTTCTGGCTACCTATCGAAATTTACCCAGTTATCGCGGCCAGAATCAATTTAAAGGCTGGATGATGCGCATTGCGGCTAATAAAACGACTGATTTTTTGCGCGCCAGAGGTCGAAATCCTCTGCATCGCGCTGGTGAGGTATCTGATGATAGCTATGAAAGTCCAGAGCTACACACTACTAGTGCCCATAGCCATGATCCTGCCGAACATTACAAAGTCGAAAAAACCAATCAACAAATTAAGAAAATATTGGATAGATTGCCCGATGAACAGAAACTAGTGGTGGAACTCAAGTTTTTCCAACACTTTACCTTTGATGAAATTAGCCACCAAACAGGTACTTCCATCAATACGGTTAAAACCAGACTTTACACCGCTCTCAACAAGCTCAAAGGTTATTCGGAGATGCAAAATGTTATGTGATCATCAGTTAGTTATCGAACATATCAACGATTATGTCGAAAACAAATTATCGCCTGAACTCAAGCAACAAATGGAAAGTGTTTTTAGCAGCTGTCCAGATTGTTCTGCTACCCATAAAAAATGTTTAGAGTTGTATCAAATGTCTTTTGAATGGCAATCGCAAGCGGTTCCGGAATGGCATCGAACCAGTTACGCAGTGAGGCCTCCAGTTAAGAGTTCGAGTTGGCTCAATTGGGGAGCGATGGCAACTTCTTCACTGGCTATTTTAATGGTGGTCTTTCAACTAGAAGTTTCTTCCGGCAACACCGGCTTGATGATTAGTTTTGGCGGAAATCAAAGCGAGGCAAAAATTGCCAAAATGGTAGAGTCACAACTAGCCAATTACAAAGTCGAACAAGAGAAAATCTTTCAAGTAAAACTAGACAATTCTCTGGAAAGACAAAACGACCAAACCAAATTACGTTTAGCCAATTGGATGGAAAAAAATCGAGATGAAAGACAGCAAGATATTAAATTTGTTATGACAGGCTGGCAATCACAACGATATGAAGATCAAAAAACAGTTGATCGACAATTGTCTTACATCGCCGACAACCAGATTGAGAATAATCAGGTTATCAATCAACTCATCCAGTCTGTATCGACTAACCAGAAGAATTTTCCTGGCGAGTCTGAACAAACGAATAACTTATGAGTCATCTAATTATGAGTCACCAAATTACGAATATTAGATCGAGTATTACTAACATAGAGAGTTATCCACTTATGAAAACTAAATCAGTTAAATCAAACCTAGGTAAGTCTTTTGTCACCAGGACATTAGCATTGGCAATAACAGGCGCCCTCTCCTTAGCCAGTTTGAGTTCCTATGCAGCGGATTATAGCCGGGCAGAAAAAGAACTGCGCATAATGAGTAAGATTTTCGATACTTCATTGTCAGAAGCAAAACAAACCAATAATCGTAGACAATTTCCTGGGTCGCGAAAAACTGAAGCGGTTTATCTTGCCAAGCAAGGCATGGTTTTTAGTTTTAGCTTTAGTCAGTCAGGATTTTCCGGTGAAGACTGGCAAGCTTTCGGAGAAGGCATTGGCCAACTAGTTGGTAGCATCAGCGCCGAAATCGCACAGTCTTTTGGCGATGGTAATTTTGTCGCGCCTACAGCGCCAGTAGCACCAAGCGCGCCGCGTGCCGACGGTGACTGGGAAGTAAACATGGAAGCCTATGAAACTTATCAAGAGGCGATGGAAGATTTAAGAGATGAGCAACGAGACAAGCGAGAGGAAGTTAGAGATATTCAGCGGTCAATTCGTGATATAGAACGACAGGCTAGACGGGAAGAAGTTGACTCTAAAGAGCTGGAAAAAACCAAGAAAAAACTTGAAGAAAAAATGAAGGTTTTGTCTAAAAAAATGAAACAGTATGAAAATGTCAGAAAAGAATATGAAGAAAAAAGAAAGGAAAAATACAAAATAAACAATCAAAAACAATCTGACTTAATCACCAGTACTTTATGTGATTATGGTACGACCCTTCGTTCTTTGAAAAGCAATGAGCATATTACCTTGATTTTTAAGAAATTCGAAAACGGCAAAGATCAAGTGCATGTATTCAACTATAGCGATGTGAAAAATTGCAGCGACAAAAACAAGTTATTGAAAAAAGCGGTTAGCTATCAGTTGTAACTAGTTGGGTTTGCACAAAACTCTCACCTGTAGGCCGGGAAGCTTTCCCGGCTCATCCAAGATTTGAACGAGCTCTGGATCCATAATTTAAAATCCAGCTATGATGTCTGCCAAGTAGTTATCTTAGAGAAAATAAAAATGAGAAAAACACTCTTAGTCATAGGCATAATATCCCGCTAGAGTGTCTTCAAAGTTCGAATTGTGGAGCACCGGCCAGCCAACCAACATAAGAGACAATTAGTATTTCCATTTACTAACACAAATCACTCAATTATTGCTTAACAATCACTCCGTCTTTCATGATAAAAGACACATTTTCCATCAAGCTCATATCTTTGAGCGGATCACCCTCAACCGCAACCAAATCAGCCAATTTTCCTACCGTTATACTGCCCAACTTATCGTCGATTCTTAGCAGCTTAGCGGTATTTAAAGTAGCTGATTGAATGGTTTCTAATGCCGGCATACCGGCCTCATTCATATATTTAAATTCACGCCCGTTTAATCCATGGGGAAAAACTGCCGCATCGGTTCCAAAGGCAATCTTAACTCCTTTTTTATAAGCTTTTGCAAAGGTGCTTTGTATAACCGGTCCAATCGCAGCGGCTTTAGGTTGTACAATTGCCGGATAATACCCATCAATCGCCGCTTTTTCGCCAACCCATTTTCCTGCGGTGATGGTAGGCACATAATAAGTGCCTTTCTTTTTCATTAAACGCATTACTTCATCAGTCATATAAGTGCCGTGCTCGACAGAATCCACTCCCGCCAGTACCGCTCGTTTCATTCCTTCAGCGCCATGAGCATGTACCGCCACCACAAAATCATAATCTTTGGCCGCCTTTACAACAGCGTCCAACTCTTGCTGGGTAAATTGTGGGTTTGAACCGCTTTTTGCCAAACTGAGCACCCCGCCGGTGACTGTTAGTTTAATCACATCCGAGCCTTCTTTATATCTTTGACGTACCGCTTTCATCGCATCTTCCGGCCCATTAATAACACCTTCCTTTGGACCGGGATCGTCCATTAAGTCATGGCGAAAACCATTGGTTGGATCGGCATGTCCACCAGTGGTCGCAATGCTTTTTCCTGCAGCATAAATTCTCGGTCCCTCAATATAGCCTTTTTCGATCGCTTTCCTCAAAGATACAACCACTCCAGGCGCCAAATCACCTAAGTCTCTAACGGTAGTAAAGCCAGCATCAAGCGTTTTTTTAGCAAACACCGACGCTCGTAACGCGCTATCGGCGTTGGACATAAAAAAACCTTCGCTGTAAGAAGTCTTATTGATTTCTCCGGATAAATGAACATGCATATCCATCAGACCAGGCATTAGTGTTTTATTCTTTAGATCGAGTAATATTTCATTATCTGATTGGTTGATAAATCCCTTTTCAACCGCAATAATTTTATTGCCAGAAATTCGAACGGATTGATTTTTGTACACTTTGAGTTTTTCAACGTCAACTAACGAGCCGACATGAAGTAAATAGTCTGCCGCAAAAACAGGTGATAAAACTAAAAGGAAGAAAAGTTGAAGTGTTGTTCTTATTGTTTTCATATGAGTTCCAATGACGATGATTAGAGATGTTGGCCACTTTATCCCATATTTCATAATTATTCAAAAAAACAAGTTTTATCGTTGACAAAAAAAGCCCGGAAGTTCCGGGCTTTTGGTGATATTTTTAATAATTGCTTGATATGTTTAGAAGTTGAATCTGACCCCAACATCGTAACGGCTTAAATCAGATTCATATTTATAGTCCGCATATAGGGCAACACTTTCGGTAAGGTTATAAGCTCCACCAAGAATCAATGAGGTAGTATCATCGTTATCAATATCCAGATACTCTACCGCCGCCTTCACTTCCAGTTGATCATTTAACATACTACGAACACCAAAGGTCAACTCATAACCGTTTTCATCGAGTCCTCCGGAAGCGTCGATGCGTGCAAAATCAAGTTCTGCAAAAAAGGAGGACGTTGATGAAAAATCGTTTTTAAATCCGACACCTACGGTTGTTAAACTAATTGAAGCACCATTTTCTGATAAGTCCGTGTAATCACCAGCAATGTAAAAGTCGTCTGAAATTTGTTTACTACCTTTTATTTCATAGCCGTCTACATCGAAGCCATCAAAATCAAAATTAGTATAACCAATTTCAACATTGTCAAAAGAAGGTGTATCGGCCATTGCACCGAAAGATAAAATTGATAAAACCGCGCTAGCAAGTAATTTTTTAGTCATTTTAATTTCCCTTATAAAATTAATTTGTTTGTGATTTGATTAACCACGAACGCATCATACGGTTTCGAAACTGAATCGAAACTGAATAGTTTTTTTGTTAATGGAGGGTTCTGGAAAGACGAAGAAGAACACTTACAAATTGTTACAAACTGTTAGTGTATTGCTCGTTTTTTAGGCACAAGAAATAACGCGATCAAGGAAAAAATAATTAGAGCTATATTTGAATTTGGCAAACTACGATGAGGCAATTCAGGAAAAAAAAGCAAATAACTACTAATGGTTATACCCAGGATAATGCTCAAAATTAAAACGCCTCTCATCCAACGAACATATCGAGCAAGATAATTAATATAAAAGTATACTCCTGGAAGAACTAGTGATAGTAGCATTTCAAGTCGAGGTTTTCCGGAAAAGCCAGTTCCAGAATCACAAAGAATATAGATGGCGATTATGACTCCGCCTAGCAAACACCATAACTCTAACAAACTGGTGAATTCGGGACGGTTTGGCACAAAATCAGAATAGATCAGTTTCATGTGTTTCATAGAAAAATCCTCCTAATTATTGTTTTTTTGTTGATTTAGATGTGCTTGATGTATTTGATATTCAAACGAATAGGTGGGTGGTTTTATTTCATTTTAAAATCGGTTTCCAACAATTTCTCGTCAGTCTTTATAACCATCGACATCAGCCAGCTTCATATTACTCTTTACAAAAATGCCATTGCCGCGCCCAATTTCCTGGTCTTTTGCGTTATAAACCACCGCTTCAGCAATAAACTGGCTTCGATTTTTATTAACCACTTTACCTACGGCGCGCATTTTGCCGCTGGAAATAGGCTTGGTCAGATAGGTTGTAAACGAGGTGGTTAAAACGAATACTTCCGTTTCAAGGGAATTAGCGGCAAAAAAAGCCGCATCATCCAGCATTTTGAAATAGACCGAACCATGCACCGCTTGACCAGCATGAAAAAACTTTTTATCGACATTGATGCTTATTTCTGCCGAGCCTTCACTGACGGTCATTACGGGTGAGTAATAATCATTTAGCGGAGCCGCTTGATACATAGATTCCAGGCGTTGAAAATGATTATTACTTTGCATAATTCACTCTGAATTTGTTAGCTGACAATTAAAAAAATGCAGTTTTCACTTCTTCCGACAACTCAAGCCCGCTCACATGAGCTCTTTGTAACAATTGCCAAAAATAGCGATAAGTCGCACGGTCATGTAATTCCCCATTATATTGAATCGGGCCCCAATCGGATTTTTGGGCGGCTAGCAAGATCCCTTGAGCATCTTCCACTTCCGAATAATCAGGCTTCATCGCCTCAACAATCGCTTCAACCTGAGTCGGATAAATACTCCACATACGCATGAAACCAAATTCGTTTCTGGCACGACTGGCATCGGATTTAGTTTGTTCGGAATTTTTAAGATCCAAAGTGACGTTGTGTGCAGGCACAATACCATTAGCAAGCGCGGCCGCCACCATTTCAGTTTTGGCTCTGGCTAATAGCGGATGATCAAACTGTCCAGGGCTTCGCATACACGCGGCGGGAATAGCGCCATAATGACCGCTGACGAAATCCATCATGCCAAAATCAAGCACCTGGATCCAATCAACTTCCGCGATTTTCCAGACCTCTTTTAGTGCCCCGTGAGTTTCAATTAATACGTGAATGGGAATTTCTCGCTTAATGTTATTTTCTTCGGCGACTTTTTTGATATAACCCACCATGACTTCAATTTGGAACGCCTGAGTCGATTTAGGCAAAGTGATGTAGGCCACATCGTTACCAATTTTGGGGACTAAAATATCCACATCCGCTTTCCAATGAGGATGACTAAAATCGTGGATCCTCACTCCCATCATATTGTGGGCATTGGCTTCACTGGAAATAACTCTGGCGACCATTTCAGCATGCTCAGCCTCTTGCCCTGCGGCAGCTCCATCTTCACAATCACAGGTAATATCGAATACTGGTCCGAATTTGTTCTGCATTTCGAGCGCTTTTAGCATCAATTTTTCACTACCAGCAAAATGCTCACAGCTTGGGATAACGGGGAATGGCTTCTCCGCATCAAACAAAGCTTCATTTGGATGTACATTAGCAGACATGTTCCGCTCCTATCTTTTGTTGGGTACGAATCTGGTTCTATTTCGATTCGTCATAAAATAATTCAAGACCTATCAACCTCGGCAATACTCGAAGTATTAAGGCATTCCGACCTCTCCCCAGCCCTCCCCTTCCAAGGCGAGGGGGCTAACCCCCTCTCCCTCAGGGAGAGGGCTGGGGAGAGGGTTCTTGTGTGACTTAATTTAATTAGTAACTGTTGCTATATAACTTATACCCAAACATCTAATCAATGCAACATTAGCGACCTAGACTTTAGTCAAGTTATACTAAAAGATACTTGTTATTCACTTTAGATACTTTACTCTAAGCACTATTGGTTAAGCTCTTTTAGTTAAGATAATTATTCTCTTCCGCTTAAGAGGAAGGGACTTTATCTACCTGCTCGACTAGACTATAGATATAGTATGAGAAAAATAGAAGTAGTATAAGAAAAAGTGAATCGATTCATTAGTCAGCTAATTTGAACGGAAATCACTATTCGTACAAAATTTATTCAAACAATTGTTTAAATTATTAACCAAAATCGGTATGATTTAGATCGAGCTTAAGACATCCGACCAGTTAGGTAAAGTGAAAATTGCAATATTTACTCATTTTTACCCCATTCTAGTCCAGTTTAACCGGGAATAAACGAATGAATTATCACAATGAATTCTTAGAACACGTCCATGAAGAAGATGTATTAGGCGGCTTTTGGCCTGGCATACAGCTTTATTATCCGCCGGTTAAGTATTCTCCAAAAGACGGTGAGTACGAGACCATGGAACAGGCTGTGGCAAGAATGCGTAAACATGCACACAACTGTGCCGCTCATACATTGTTATTTGATCTGGAAGATGGTTGTCGCCAAAAGGAAATGAGCCGCCAACTATTGCGGGCTGAACTGCCTAAATTTCCTCCAAGAAAATTCCAAATTGCGCTTCGGATCAACCCTTTTCGCACCGATGAATACGAAAAAGATCTCGAGATGATCCGCGACGTAGCAGAATACGTCGACGTCATCGTCCTTGCCAAGGCAGGCGAAATGTATGGCGCAGCAGAAATCAGAGATTTGTCGGCATGGCTGGTTGGCGTTAATCCAAAGATAGAAATTCAACCGATTATTGAACATCCCCGCTCTCTCAAGCTTGCACCTGAGCTAATGCAGTTTTCGACGGTGAAACATGTCGTCTTTGGTATCCATGATTTTTCCAAAGCGATGGCGATCCATTTAACCCCGGAAGGCTGGATTGACGAATTAAAAACCTATTTGCGTAACCTTTTACTGGAAGCTCGTATCGCCGGTAAAGGGGTGATTGGCGGTGTCGAAGTGCTAATTAATGAAACCCCCATGCCAGAAAAAAATATCGAACCCCATGATGTCAGGCGCTGGCTGGATTTGCATGGAGATCATGAATCCCACGTGGTCCATCGTCATGCCACCGTCGAAGCCCAAATGGGACTCACCGGTAAACAGGTGATCCACCCATACCATATCCACTTATGTAAAGTGGCTTTTACTCCCTCTCCGATGATTATTCAGCGCAACATTACCATGTTAAGAGCGGCTATTGAGGCCGATGCGCTACTGGGTGGTGCGATAAAATTTGAAGGTGAAATGTTAGATCCGCCGATGTTCGGTAAAGCGCTACAAACCTTACTAAGGGCTTACGCACTTAAATCCCTTAATCAGGAAGACAAGCAATTTGCGATGGATGTATTAAAACTTCTTCCCATCCACGTTATTAGAGAAAACTGGCCCTACGGACGTATTTAACATGAGTCAATTAGACAAATATTTAAAGCAAACTGAAAATGGTTTCGAGTGGATGGTTCCAGAATATTTTAATATTGCCAATGAGTGTGTCAGGCAACATGCGAGCGGCGATCACGGGGACGATATTGCATTAATTGTCGAAGACGATCAGCTCGGCACTAAATCACTTTCCTATAAAGCCCTCGATCAACAAAGCTCGAAAATCGTCACATTATTCAATCAGCTGGGGATTAATCAAGGCGATCGTGTTTTGATCCGCTTGCCAAATTCAACCGATTATCCTGAGAGTTTTTTCGGTTGCTTAAAACATGGTGCTGTTGCGGTGCCAACATCGACCTTGCTGGCAGCCTCCGAAGTGGCTTATTTAGCCAAAGATTCAGGCGCAAAAATATTGATTGCCGCCAAATCCATGTGGTCTGAATTACAATCTATTCTGGATGAACCAACCGAACTTACAGCGGTATTGCTGGCTGGTGAAGGTGAAATGCCGGCGCAAAACGTTGACTCTGACATTCGCTTGCTAGATTTGACTGAGTTAATGAAAAATACCGATGCAACCTATGAAATCAATCAAAGTAAAGCTGACGACCCGGCGTATCTGGTTTACACCTCTGGAACTACGGGTTTTCCGAAAGGCGTTTTACATGCTCATCGTTCTTTGATCGGTCGATTGCCTGCCAGCCAATACTGGTTTGATTTTAAAACTGGCGATCGAATAATGCATTCAGGCAAATTTAATTGGACCTATGTTTTAGGCTCTGCCTTGATGGACCCACTATTTCATGGTCATACAGTGATTGTGCATGAGGGAAAAAATGATGCCAGCACCTGGCCAAAATTGATCAAGAAACATGACTGCAGTATTTTTATTGGAGTGCCTACGATTTATCGGCAAATTATTCAAAAGACCGATTTTTGCGCCAAGGACGTACCATCATTACGACACTGCATGAGCGCAGGAGAACATTTATCGGATGAAATGTTGGCCGCCTGGAGAGAGCGATTCGAACAGGACGTGTTTGAAGCCATAGGCATGAGTGAGTTTTCATATTATATTTCCCAACGTATTGACCGCCCGATTAAACCAGGTGCTGCGGGGTTTCCCCAGCCCGGACATAATATACAATTATTAGCCGGTGATGGTTCGCCTGCAGTTGATGGTGAAGAAGGCATGATTGCTATACCGCAATCGGATCCCGGACTTTTCCTAAACTATTGGCAATTGCCCGAAGAGACTGAAAAAGCCAAACACGATGGTTATTTCTTTACCGGCGATTATGCTCGAATGGATGAAGAAGGCTATATCTGGTTTTTAGGCCGTAAAGACGACATTATCAATACCTTTGGTTATCGGGTGTCTCCCCATGAAATTGAAAGAGTGTTAAAAACCCATCCTGCAATAGCCGATTGTGTTGCTTTGGGTGAAGAGCTAGGTAAGGATAAAATATTGGTGAGTGCCTGTGTTATTTTGCATCCAGAGAGTGAATTAAGCGAGCAGGAATTGCTTGAATTTGGCTCCAATAATCTGGCGAAATATAAAGCACCGAAAATAGCACATTTTTACAAAGACTTTCCTCGTACCAAAAATGGAAAAGTCTTGAGAAAACAAATGATCGCGGAATTACAAGAGAAAAGGAGTCAGTCATGACCTACCAATATCGTCCAAGACGAAGCATGCTTTATGTTTCTGCGCATGAAATTCGACACATTGAAAAGTCGCGAATTCTTCACGCTGACAGTATTGTTTTTGATTTACAGGAATCGGTCCCGCCCTCTAAAAAAATTGAAGCGAGAAGCGTACTGGTAAAAGCTTTCGAAAATCCTAATTTTGGTTATTCCGAAAAAATTATTCGAGTTAATTCTCTTGATTCAGAATGGGGGATGGACGACTTGAGGGCGGCGGCAAATTTGGATATTGATGCTGTTTTGTTTCCCAATGTTGAGAGTCGCGGTCAATTGAAAGCGGCAATAGCCACTCTAGACGAGGCTGGCGGAAGTCGCTTACCGGTTATGGCGAACATTGAAAGTCCAAAAGGCGTTTTGCGCAGCGAAGAAATAGCAGGCGCTAGCGAACGTTTATCAGCAGTGGTTCTAGGAACAACTGACTTGGCTAACTCACTTAGAATCAATCTAACTCTAGATAGAATGGGACTGTTGACCAGTTTATCTATGGTCGTTCTTGGCGCTCGTGCCCACGACAAATGTGTTATTGATGGACCGCATTTTGATCTTAAGAATATTGAAGCTTGCGAATTTTCATGCCGCCAGGCACGAGATCTAGGCTTTGACGGTAAAGCTGTTATCCACCCGGTTCAGCTGGCGTATAACAACGATGCCTTTACTCCCAAAGGTGAAGACATCAAACGGGCGAAAAAAATTATTGAAGCGATTGCCAACGCCCATGAAATGGGTAAAAGCGTTGCGGTGATTGATGATCGATTGATCGAACCTTCATTGGAACTTTGGGCCAGACGAGTCATCGCCCTTTATAATCAAGTGAAAGAATTAGGTCAGAACGAATTGATAGGTCCAGAAAAATGAGTTTGGTTTCGACGAACTCTGGCAATTTTTTTGAAGACTTTAAAATTGGCCAAACTCTGGTTCATGGCGTTCCACGAACCATAACAGAGAGCGATGCTACTTTATATCTTGCCCTGACTGGAAGTCGTTTCCCACTGCATTGCGCGAAAACAGTTGCTCAAAATATGGGATTTGGTGCTATCCCAATCGATAATTTTTTGGTTTTTCATATCGCCTTTGGCAAAACGGTTAATGATATTTCACTTAACGCGGTAGCCAATTTAGGTTATGCAGAAGTCGTTTTTCATCATCCCTGTTATGCTGGCGATACCCTTTCGGTTTCGAGTCAGGTGATTGGTCTCAAAGAAAATTCTAATGGTAAAACTGGCGTAGTGTATGTCCATTCGACCGCCTTAAATCAACGTCAGGAATTAGTGCTTCAGTGGAAGCGTTGGGTGATGGTCAAAAAGAAGGAGACTACTCAAAATTCTGATATTAATATTTTGCCCGAACTGAAAAGAGCGGTCGATGATTCGGAACAAAATCTATCCCGGCAATTTGATTTTTCCAATTGGGTTTCGAGCGATTCTGATAACCAAATGCGGTTTGGCGATATTAGTATTGATGATGTTTTTTCCCATCAAGCGGGCATGACTATCAATGATTCCGATCACTCTTTGGCGACTCGTCTTTATCAAAATAATGCTCAGGTTCATTTTGATCAAACTATGATGGAGCAAACACCTCATGGAAAACGACTCGTTTATGGTGGCCATATCATTTCTATGTGCAGGGCATTAAGTTACAACGGACTTGGGAATGCTTTGTGGTTATCGGCGATTAACGGCGGCGCTCATAGTAATCCGTCTTTCGCAGGCGATACTATTTATTCTCAAAGTAAAATTTTGGACAAATCAGAAATTGAAGGCCGAAACGATCTTGGCTTGGTGAGAATTCAAATGCTGGGCATAAAAAATCAGCCGCCAGAACAAATCGAAACACTTTATCAAGAGTCGGGAAGTCGCCGAAAATATCATTCTAATGTGGTGTTAGATCTTGATTATAGTGTGTTGATGCTAAAGTAACCCAACAATATCTGGTCACTATGTTTGTTTTCTAAATATCTTTAAGCCATCAGATTTACTCCGCTCTGTGGGGACTATTTTTGATCAAGGATTCGAATTTATTAAACACGTAGGGGTCCGTTTTAATACCGCTATCCTCAGACAGGATCTCCATCGCCAAGCGGTGGGATCGGGGTTGATGATAAGGCCTGGTCACAGTGATTGCCTCGTAGCAATCTGCAACAGTTATTATTCTCGCCAATATCGATATTTGCTCGCCCGACATCTGCTTGGGATAACCTTGCCCGTTAAAATTTTCATGATGTTGCGAAATTGCCTCTGCAATTGAATCGCTACCAGATATACCCATCATTCTTACAATGTCTGCGCCTTTTTCTGAATGGGTTTTCATAATCTCCCATTCCTTGGAGCCTAATTTAGTCGGCTTTAACAGTATTTCATCTGGAATACCAATTTTACCAATATCATGCAAACAGGCGCTAATTTTGAGTAATTCAATATCTGTTGAGACTAGCCCGCAAGCAACTCCCAGATTTTCGGCCAATTCTACCACTCGCTGAGAATGTAATTGGGTATAAATATCCCTGTGTTTTAGAGCGCACACCAGAGCAGCTGTACAGTTGCATACGGTTTTGTAATCAGATAATTTATTCATCACGTATTCCCTCTAAGCGACAATTGATGATACATTTTTTTCCGCTACCACTTTCCTTGCTGGGCAACCAGGGGTTTCAATATTTTAGTAACAGAGTCGATCAGTTCGTATTGCTCGGTTGAAATATCACTGTCAATTTTTGCGATACGTATCAACAGTTCTAAGGTTGAATCGGCTTGCTCTGTAGAAAA
>Ga0316205_10000470_pt1 | contig 73971 bp, 61 predicted proteins | sample 3monthpyrite_MG_FD_204941 | JGI IMG/M metagenome (GOLD analysis project Ga0316205, IMG submission 204941) | Microbial mat bacterial communities from mineral coupon in-situ incubated in ocean water Damariscotta River, Maine, United States -... | ecosystem: Environmental > Aquatic > Marine >...
GGTTTATGTGATCCGCGAGAAGCAATAATAACTTGATCAGCATCAGTATTCACAACAAGATTTGCATTGTGAGTAACAATGATAATCTGACGGCGGGCTTTTGCTTCTTTGAAACAGCTGACAAGCTCATGATACACTGACTCAGGATCAAGGTTCTCTTCTGGCTGGTCAATAATTAATGGTCGTTCATCATCAATATCAATAGATAAATAGAGTAATAGAAGTACGATACCCCGAGTTCCGGGCGAAAGCTGCTGGATGTCTACTCCCTCATATTCTAGTCCATATTTTACCTCTACATGGTCAGTCCCATAAAGCCATGTTGAAATCTGGTCTATCCAATGCTTCCTAGTCTCTCGATTCTTTGTTGCATCTTCAAAAGCATGATTCCAAAAATCAGTTTGATATTTGGCTCGGAAATCTGACATAGCAACGGAAATATCTTTTGCTGCTTTGCTTTGCCAAATGGCCTCAAGTTCATCTTTGATTATTTGAGTCAAGGCTCCAACCCCTCTGAATTTTCCAGCTCTTGATTTGTCTATTAAACGCTCACCAGCTTCAGCCCATTCATCAACATCTACTTCTCGTTTAACTGAAAAAGTTAGTTTGCTCAAAGTTCCTGTTTGTTGATCTAGCCGATCTTGCAATGGCTTATACAGCGCCTTTAGGACTCCTGCTTCCTTTTCAATTTGCTCAAGCAAATGGTAATAAGTTGTTTCTCGTGTTTTTAGGAGTTCTTTTATTTTTTCAGGGGCGGCTTCCGCTAACTTGATCTCGGAATCTCTTTGTGCCAATGCCGTCTCAGATCTAACAATTTTACCAGACAGGTCAGTGTATTTTTGTCTCCGAGCATCATCAACCCCAATACACGCCTCTAAACGTCGCTGTTCTTTCAAAAGCAAAGAATGTGTTAAATTACTCATTTGTGCATCATCATTAAAATAGGCGGGCGCTTTTGGCTTATCTGCATGCTCTATTGCCTCGTTTTTTGCGGGGCCTTTTTGGGCTAATATAGTGGCACGAACAGCTTTAAGTTGCTCTGTGAGAAGGGCATTCACATCACCTTCATACGACAATGCAAAAATATTCCATTGTTCTTCTGTTAATTGAGCTTCACAGTAGCGGGCTTTTAGCTGATTAAGCTCTGCTATAGCATCGTTCTCTTGAAATTGAGTGGATTCTTCTTGTAATCCAACAAGGTTAAGTTCCTTCTTTTCAAGTTTTGCTATATTATGAGACTTCGCTTCAGCGGCAGCTCTTACATCTTCAAGTCTTTCAAGGAGCTTTTTATTATCTGTAGGAATAAGCTTTTTGCGATCCTGTTTCATACGTTCAATAGCGGCGTATTCAGAGGTACGTTTGGTCTTGAAATCAGCTAAATTAAGCCGCAAATCATCCTGAACAGATAATTTATCTCCAATGTCGCACAAGCTGCCTTGATGTTTCTCTTTGCTACGCTTGATTGATTGCGTTTTAAATTCACGCAGCTCGTTAAAACTTCTTGCACCAAGACGCTCATCAGGTGGATGCGCTTCAAAAATGACACGTTCAATTTCTGAAACCAATTCATCTGCTAGTCCATCAGAAGAACAGAGCTGATCAACAAATTGCTGAGACAGGTAACGAACACGTGGATCATCACTCTCACCCCTTAAATTGTCTACATGTATGGACGATTTTGTTAGCTCTCCGTTTTCCCACATTAATTCGCTTGTAGTTTCGTGTAAGTAGTCTTTGGCACGCTCCAGAAACGAACGTTTTGTGTGAGTATGATCCACGCTCTTTGCTCCAGCCGCAATCATTTCTACCAGTGCCGTTTTGCCTGAGCCGCGTGCGCCAATGATGGCGACCAAGCCTGAGTTAATTGGTATATCTGGAGTTTCAAGCCAATTCGAACTATTTACTTTGATACTTTTTATCGTATCAGAAGGTCGTCCCCCGTTTGGTGGCTCTTTGCCGATGTAGACTCGATTTTCTGGCTCAAAACAGAGTTGCCGAAGTGTTTCAAATGTTAAATCACCTCGTACCCAACAATAACGATCTTTATCTGGCTTTCCTACTTTCTCAAGATTGTGAGCATCACATCCGTGAAGACATGGCTTCAAACTCCCATAAGTTTGTTCAAGAGTTTCTATAGAGTCCGTACCTTTGCCACACCAGTATGCTCTGTCTCCATGCCGTCCTGAGAAAATAATATGAGAAAGGCGTTGAAGTTCAACGCGCAGTGCTTTTAACCCGTCATCCTGTAATTGCCCAGTGCCATCATTCTTACTAGCAGCTACAGCGACCATAATGTTTTCTCTAGCCCATTGAGAGCCTTCAAAAGCCTCCACCAAATTTTGCGGTGTAACTTTGGATTGCTCGACACCTATCCTAAGAGCATGTGCATCATTCTCTGCACTTGGATTGAAGGCGCGACCTAATCTGATTAGTTCATCATTAGTGCACCCATATTTTTCTCCACTATACAAAAATTTGAGATCGCTCATGAAGCGCTTAGTTTTATTTAAATGATCTGGATCGTCTGGGCATACGAGAAGATGGACATTGATTGGCGCCCCTTTTCCTGCATTGACTGCAAAACGTAGCTCAATATTAGGGAAAAGAAGGTCAACATGCGGAAGCCCCCCATTCTCTTTGATAGCAAGGAGCTTTTCATAGCTATCCAAAACATAATAATCAGTGATGCCAATGGCACGAATAGGTGGGGTCACTGCATTTAGGCATTTTATATAATCTTCAATCGCATCATTACCTGTAAACCGATCTTCTTTTAGCGTTCCCGGCATATGAATATGCGGATCCCAACGATGCCAAACGGAACCTTCGGGATTTGCCTGTGCATTGGTGGCACTAATCTGTTTATGTTCGTCCATACAAACTTCTCTCGGTCATTATCGACATTCTCTAACTGCACACTCAAATACGTAACGTCTGTTATCGGTCGAAAGCCGTAATTTGTTAGTTAGTATTGAATACTACTTGAACCTTCTCAATTTTTCTAGTATTTTCTCAGATATACGCAATTCACACATAAAATGTAGGAATAACATGGACAGCGATATCATGACAATTAAGGAGGTTTCCAGTTACCTCAAATTAAATGAAAAAACTGCTTATAGGCTTGTTCTGGATGGAAAAATACCGGGATTTAAGGTTGGCGGAGCGTGGAGATTTAGAAAAGAACAAATAGATGAATGGATTAAAGAGCAGGCTAAATGCAACAAGTAAAAAATAAAAAAAACACCTATAATTTTTCTTTTACAGCAGGGGCTCTTCTCCATGCTGAAACTATGCTTGTGACAAACATCTTTATTGAGACTTTATCTTGGGACAGAACTAAAGAAAAGATTATTGAAGATAATCTTTTGCGTACAAGAACAAAAAGCTCTTCTCAACGATTATTTAGAGAAGTTTCTATGAGACTATTTAATCTGCATGAAAAAACCTTGGAATTGTTACACAACCTATCAGACGAAACGCTACAGAAACAAATTATTTGGATTTCTATTTGCAAAACATATCCCTTTATATCTGATTTTATGAGCGAAGTTATTCAAGAAAAAATTGATGTGCTGGATTATACACTTACTTTTGATGACTATGACTGTTTCTTTAATAAAAAAGCCCAATGGCATAGTGAAGTAGATCATCTATCCCCATCTACACAAAGAAAAGTGCGGCAAGTAATATTTAGAATGTTTAAAGAAATGGACTTTTTGTCTGATGAAAATACAATGCTCCCCTTGCTTACAATAGATGATTCACTCGTAAGAGCTCTTGAAATAGAACAACTTAATTTACGTGGAGCTTTCCCTTCAATTCAAAGAGCAATGGAGGAAGTTCATGCGTGAAGCTATCAAAGAATACCAAACACGCTTGCTAAATGTCCTGGGCAGTGAGAGATTTCTAAAAAAACAAGGGTTGGGAAATGAACTCCCATTTTTTATCTGTCCTTACAGACCAGAAGATGAAAACGACATTAAGTCTGTCACAATCAAAATCATTAAAAAATTATCTGGAAAAAACATTACGGTTTTACAGATTGATTTATATGATTTGTCCATTGAGATTCTAAAAAAGCGTGGGATCTGGGATAATGTTTTGACTACAGAAAACGATATATCGAAAGAAGAACTAAAAGAGCTGTTACAAGGCGTATTAGATTCAGAAACTCACCTTATTCCAGCCATTGGTCAAAAAATTGAAGACACCGATTTTGATATTTTATTACTAACTGGTATTGGCGAAGTCTTTCCATACATAAGATCACACAATGTATTGAACAATTTACAAAGTACCGCAAAAGATCAACCAACTGTAATGATGTTCCCAGGGGAATACACACATTCTTTGGAGGATGGAGCTTCTCTACAGCTTTTCGGTAAGTTACAAGATGATAAATACTACAGGGCATTTAACATCTTCCATTATGAGGTTTAAAAAAGGGCAATAAAAATGAGATTACAAAACATTTACGAAAAACCTATTAATAGACCTATTGAAGGTGTAATTAAGGCAGATGATGACTCTGGGCTTATTTTAGAAGTGGAGGAGTATGTTTTAACCAATGAAGTTGCTCAACGGCTAAGCGGTTTTTTGGATGCCTACAATAATTATAATAGTGCTAATGGTGTATGGATATCTGGTTTTTTTGGATCGGGTAAATCACACTTGCTTAAAATCCTATCCTTATTGCTTGAAGATCGGGAAATTAATGATAAAAGTGCCTTAGATTTATTCATTCCCAAATGTGAAGATGAGTTATTAAAAGCGGAGATAAAGAAAGCCGCTACCATTCCGTCCCAAAGCATCCTTTTTAATATTGACCAAAAAGCTGATGTTATAAGCAAAACAGAGATTGACGCATTGCTCTCCGTCTTTGTGAAAGTTTTTGACGAAACTTGCGGTTACTACGGAAAACAAGGACACATCGCCCAATTTGAAAGAGATTTGGACACACGAGATCAGTATCAAGCATTCAAAAATACTTTTCAAAAATATTCTAATAAAACTTGGGAAGAGGGGCGTGAACAGGCCATTCTTGAGGCTACCAATATAGCAAAAGCATATACAGATGTAATGGGCGGTGATACTGCCGATTATAAGGATATCTTAGGTAAATACAGAAGTGAGTATAAAGTTTCTATAGAAGACTTTGCTGCCCAAGTATGGGATTTTATTCAATCAAAGGAAAAGAATTTTAGACTAAATTTCTTCGTAGATGAGGTTGGGCAGTATATTGCTGGCAACATCAAGTTAATGACAAACCTCCAAACCATTGCAGAGAGCTTAGCAACAAAGTGCAATGGCCAAGCTTGGATAATTGTTACCGCTCAAGAAGACATGAATAATGTTGTTGGAGAGATGGACAAACAACAAGCAAATGATTTTTCAAAGATTCAGGCTCGTTTTGCCAATAAGATGAAGCTTACAAGTCAAGATGTAGCCGAAGTTATTCAAAAACGACTTCTTTCAAAAACATCAGAGGCAGCTTCTGATCTGGAAGAAATTTACACAAAGCACTCAAATGATTTTAGAACACTATTTGATTTTGCTGATGGGTCTCAAACTTATAGGAATTTTAGGGATCAAGAACATTTTGTAAACTCTTACCCCTTTATTCCCTATCAATTCACCCTGTTTCAAAAAGCAATTGAAAATCTATCTGCCCACAATGCTTTTGAAGGCAAGCACAGCTCAGTTGGTGAGCGTTCAATGCTCGGTGTATTCCAGCAAGTCGCCATAAAGATTGGGGATGTTGATTTAGGGGCGTTAGCCACGTTTGACTTAATGTTTGAAGGCATTAGAACGGCCCTAAAATCACAAATACAGCGCTCCATATTAAATGCAGAAACAAACCTTTCCAATGAATTTGCGGTTAAAGTATTAAAAGCATTGTTCTTGGTAAAATACGTGAAAGAATTCAAGCCAACAATTCGCAACATCTGTATTCTAATGCAACGTTCTATAGAGTGCGACCTTCCAGAGCTGAAGAAAGATGTTGAAGAAGCCTTAAACCTATTAGAGCAACAAACATATATTCAAAGAAATGGTCAACATTATGAGTTTCTAACTGATGAAGAAAAAGACATTGAGGAAGAAATAAAGAACACCGAAGTTGACCCAGGTGCAGAAGCCGAGGAATTAACAAGCATTGTCTTTGATAATATCCTTAAAGAGCGCAAAATCCGCTATGACCAAAGTAAGCAATATTACACCTTTGCACGCAAACTAGATGACAGCCTACATGGTAATCGTGATTATGAACTAACAATCCATATCATAAGTCCTTTTGACGAACGTGCCGGTAATGAAAATTTACTCCGCAGCCATAATATGGGGCGTGATGAACTCATGGTCGTTATGGATAGTAATGAACGTCTCTTGCGTGATATTTCTATGTATCTTCGTACAGAAAAATATATCCGCCAAAATACGACAATTGCACAACAAAGCTCCACAACCAGAATTCTACAAGAAAAAGCAGAGCAGAATAAACAGCGGAAGCATGATGTTCTCCAAACTGTCCGCCGTCTTCTTGAAAAGGCAAAATTAATAGTCTCTGGAACAGATATAGAATCTGGTTCAGCAGATCCTCAAGCCCGTATCATGCAGGGCTTCCAAGAACTTATTACAATCACCTATCCTCAATTAAAAATGCTAAGAAACCTGACTTATAAAGAGGATGAAATAGGGAAATATCTAAACCCAGAAGACAGCCTATTTGATACAGATACCGCAGTTTTAGATGAAGCTGAGCAAGAAGTTTTAAGCTATATCACAAGTCAGGGCAGGGTAGGCGTACGCACAACTTTAAAATCTGTAATCGAAAATTTTGAGAAAAAGCCCTATGGCTGGTATCTAGCGGCAATTCAATGCACCATTGCTAAACTTAATACCCGTGGAAAAATTGAATGCCAAATGGATAGTAATATCCTTGAAGGCACTGAACTAGAGCGGGGCATCAGGAATACACATGCTCATAGCAATATTGTACTTAAACCCCAACAGGAATTCTCTGCTGCTCAACTTCGTGGGTTAAAAGAGTTTTTTGAAGACTTTTTTAATGTCCCTCCATCTGCCAATGATGCAAAGGCATTGGGAATGGAAACTTTGGAGCATTTTAAAGAGAAACACAATGAACTAGGGATATTTGCCGCCCAACGCCATGAATATCCATTTTTAAAGGTTCTTGATGGGGCAATAGAGAAACTCAAATCTTACTCTGAAAAACCCTATAGCTTTTACATTCAAGAGCTTTCCGGTTTTGAAGATGAACTTCTGAACATCAGGGAATCTGTTATTCAGCCAATAGAAAGCTTTATGAACGGTGACAAAAAAAGCATTTACAGCTCTGCCCGTGAGTTTCTAAGAAATCATGAGCATGATTTTGGCTATATTGATGGTAAGGATTCAATCGCCCTTAGAGAAATACTGGAAAGTGATGATTGCTACAAAGGTGAAAAAATCAGAGCTGCAAAAGAGATCCATGCTTCACTTAAAAAGAAATTAGAAGCAAAACTGAACGCTCTTCGTGCAGCCAAGAAGGAGGCAATTGACACTCTAAAATCAAAAATAGAGACAATGGACAAATATCAGGGCTTATCAGAACCAGAAAGAGCGCCTTTCATTTCCAGCTTCGATCAGGCACGAACGCACCTCGATGCTGTAAGTTCTATCCCTGTTTTGGAAAGTGACTACGGGCGCTTTGAAAGCTCAACATATGTAGGGCTTTTATCCAAGCTAGAATCCTTTGGTGCTAAGGATGATAATAAGGAAGATAACACTCCTAAAACAGAGATCGTTCCAGTAACAAGAGTTCGTGTCTCCTATAGTAAAGCACTATTAGGCACAGCAGATGATGTGGACGAATATATCGGAGAATATAAAGAAGCTCTCATGAATGAGATTAATAGCGGTAAAAAGGTACAAGTTTAATATGCAGGACACATCAAAACTTAAGAAATTTGCACAATTTGCGCGGGAAAGCTTGATAGATCAAGTCGCAGCGAAGCTTGAGCATGTTTTGGCAACCGATAGCACAGAGCTTCGGGAAAAAGAAACTGCCTTGAAAGATTTGCAAAAAAAAATCAATGCAACATCCAAAGAAGCTGTTATCCAGCGTGTTGCTTATACTTGGTTCAACCGTTTTTGTGCCTTGCGGTTTATGGATGTAAATAGATACACAAAAATTGGTATCGTTTCCCCGACAGAAGGCAATTCACAGCCTGAAATTCTGGCAGAAGCAAAACAAGGTCATATTGATGATCGTTTTATGAACCCTGATAAGGCGGAGCAGGTTTTTAAACTACTGAGTGGCACACAATCATCCCAAAATCCGCAAAGTGAGGCTTACCGACTTTTAATTGTTGCCGCCTGTAATCATTACCACAGAGCAATGCCGTATCTATTTGAAAAGATCGAGGATTATACCGAGCTTTTAATGCCGGATGATCTGCTTTCAAACAATGCTATCCTTGCCTATGTGCGTGAGAGCATGACACCTGATGCCTGCCAAGATGTAGAGATTATTGGCTGGTTGTACCAATATTATATCTCTGCCAAGAAAGACGCTGTTTTTGAGGATCTTAAAAAGAAGAAAAAGAAAATAGGCGCAGAAAATATTCCGGCAGCAACACAGCTTTTTACACCGCACTGGATTGTACGTTATTTGGTGGAGAACTCTTTAGGGCGGTTATGGCTACTCAATAACCCATCTTCCAATTTAAAAGCAAAGATGGAGTATTATATTGAGCCTGAAGAGGCGGAAGATGATTTTTTAAAGATTTCATCACCAGAGGAGCTTAAAATCTGTGATCCAGCTTGTGGGTCAGGGCATATGCTGACCTATGCGTTTGATCTGCTTTACGCCATTTATGAGGAAGAGGGCTATGATGCCTCTGAAATACCGTCTCTTATCCTGCAAAATAATCTATATGGGATAGAGCTGGACGAACGCGCCGGATCATTGGCCGCATTTGCCCTTAGCATGAAGGCAAGGGATAAAAACCGCCGTTTCCTAGAAAAGAATATTCAGCCCAATATCTGTGTATTGGAAAATATCAATTTTTCTGGGGAAGATTTTGATGCTTATAAAAAGAAGCTTGGGCATAATCTGTTCACCGGCAATTTACTACAGACCTTAGGGCAATTTGAGGAAGCAGATAATTTTGGCTCACTCATTCAGCCTGCCGAAACAGATGTAGGTTCAGCTTTAGAATTATTGAGAGAAAAGAATTTTGACGAAGATTTATTCTTAAAACCAATCCATAGCAAAGTATTGAAAGCCCTGACATATGCAGATTATCTAAGCCCTAAATATCATGTGGTGATTGCTAATCCACCTTATATGTTCAACAAAGGAATGAATGAACGTTTAGCTAGTTGGTTAAAAGAAAATTACGAAGATTCTAAAAGCGATTTATTTGCAGCATTTATTGAGCAGATATTAAACATTAGTATTAAAAATTCTTTTGTTGGTGTTATGTCTCCTAATGTATGGATGTATTTATCTTCTCACGAAGAACTGCGTAGAAAACTGCTTAAAAATACCATAATTATAAACCTTGTAGAGCTTCCTTTAACTGGTTTTAGTGGCGCAACAGTGCAGATCTGTGCATACAATCTTCAGAATACAGCAAATAAAAAAAGAAAAGGGTCGTTTATTCGCCTAACCGATTTTCCAGGTCGTGAAAATGAAATGGCAGAAAAGACAAAATTTGCTGTAAAAAATAGTTCATGTGATTGGAAATATACAGCAAATAATAATGATTTTTTACTTATACCAGGGAGTCCTATAGCATACTGGGTTTCAGATAAAATTAAGAACACTTTTAAAGAAATACCCGCACTTCGTGATAATATACTTGCCACAGGAGGAATGACAACTGCCAATAATGAGCGATTTGTTCGAGAATGGCATGAAGTAGCAGCAATAAAAACCAATCTTTATGCACTATCTAGAAAAGATGCAAAATCATCTAAAGCTAAGTGGTTCCCATATAACAAAGGAGGGGCTTATCGTAAATGGTTTGGAAACAAAAATAATATTGTAAATTGGCAAAATGACGGTCAGGAGATTATCGATAGTGGACGAGCCTTTCCAAGAAGCCGTGAAAAATATTTCAAAGAATCTCTTACATATACAGCAACAAGTTCTTCATATTTTGGAATTAGGTATTCCGACCCGGGGTCTATATTTGATGCAAAAGGTTCTTCATGCTTTGCAGAACATCAAGATTTAATTATTGCACTAGGTTTTTTAGCCTCCAAAATAGCTACCTATCTACTAGATATACTAAACCCAACTGTAGAATTCCAAACTGGAAATATTTCAGACCTTCCCTTTAAGCACATTAAAAGCCCTTATAAGGATATTTTAAGATTAATTCAAATTAGTCGCTTCGACTGGAATTCTTATGAAATATCATGGAATTTTGAAACCTTCCCCCTATTATCAGAAGAATATAAAGCAGAAAGACTTGCAAAAACATATCAAAATCTCCGCACTCATTGGCAAGAAATGACCGATGAAATGCAGCAATTGGAAGAAGAAAACAACCGCATCTTTATTGATGCTTATGGCTTGCAAGATGAACTTACGCCTGATGTTCCTCTCAAAGAAGTCACCCTGACCTGCAATCCACGATACCGCTATAAAGGCGATAAAACAGATGAGCAATTAGAAGTAGCTTTGCGTTCAGATACCATGCAAGAGTTTATTCATTACGCTGTTGGCTGTATGTTTGGGCGTTATTCTTTGGATAAGGAAGGTCTTATTCTTGCCAATCAAGGGGAGGGAGTTGATGATTATCTATCTCAAGTGCCTGAGCCAAGTTTCAAGCCCGATAGTGATAATGTCATTCCTGTTTTGGATGGTAACTGGTTTGAAGATGATATTGTCGAGCGGTTTCAAAAATTCCTGCGTGTTACCTTTGGTGATGAGAATTACAAAGAAAACCTAGAATTCATTGAAAAAGCCATTGGTAAAAACCTACGGAAATATTTCACCAAAGATTTTTATCCCTACCACGTTAAACGCTATAAAAAACGCCCTATATACTGGATGTTCTCCAGCCCCAAAGGCACTTTTAATGCCATGATCTATATGCACCGCTACCGTCCCGATACGGCAAGTATCGTTTTAAATGATTACTTACGCAACTTCAGAACCAAGTTGGAAGCCAAAAAAGACAATTGCGAACAAACGCAAATCAGTGGATCAGAAACAGAAAAAGTAAAGGCTACCAAAGAAATAGATAAGCTGAAAAGCATGATCGAAGAATTAAACCAGTGGGAGCATGAGGTTCTTTATCCCCTTGCCGGAAAACGCATTGAAATTGATCTGGATGATGGTGTGAAGGTCAATTATCCAAAATTTGGCACTGCTTTGAAAAAGATTGCGGGGCTAAGCTAATGGCACATAAGGATATAGAACAAGCACTGGAAAAGATGTTTTTTAAACACCGCCTTGTCTTTTGGTATGACGAAAAGCAAGAATTACGTGAAGATTTTGACGCTGTAGAGCTTGATGGTGTTGAAAAAGTTATTGTTTCCAATAATGAATATAATTTAAAATACAGCATGTTAAAAGAACAGCCACGGCAGAATTTTTTAATCTATCGCCCAGAGCCTCACCCAAAGCCTATTGATAACTGGTTGTATGATCTTGAACGTGCCCATACAGAATTCCGTACAGATCAAAATGCAATCTGGCGCAATGAAATGGATCTTGGCATTGAGTATCAATGGCTCTTTGATGATCACAAAGAATTTTTTAGCAAAAGTGCCAAACGCCGCGAGAGCTTTAAAAACCTTCTTGATACAGAGCAAGATAATGATGGATTGCTCAAACGTAAAATGCTCGCCGTTTGTGTCGGTGCAAAACAGCCCCGCATTGATAGTGTTCTGGAAGCACTCCTTGAAGAGCTGGCAAAAGACAAGAATGACAGCGAAAGGCTGATTGGGCGTTGTGGCTTGAATGATTTCCTCTGGAAAGAAGCAAAAGCCTATTACCACTATGATTCAGAAACCGCCGGTATTGAAGATTTTATTATCGAGGTTTTCAAAGCCTGCTTTGCAATTGAACTTGGCAAGAAAGCAGACCTTAAAGATAGCGTTATCGGTTTCCTTAATAGGTGGAAGAATAACCGTCTTCATGAAACGGCGTTTAAAACACTTTCTAAAAAATATGCCAAGCTCCTTAAAATCCGCAAAGAGCTAGAATCTATAGATTATCGTAAATTGATTGAAATTGATTATTTTGCCGATCTGGATCAAAAGATCCTTAGCTCTCTTGTACGAGAGGTCAAAGACCAAACAATTTCTAGAGAAGATTGCACCAACATCATCCGTCAACGGCGTATGAGCTATTGGTTTAAGAATTATACCACAGCGTATGAAGCCATTGATTTTGCCTCACAGTTTATCAATACGCTCGATACAATAAAACTTGCCCCGCAAAGCTTTAATGATGGTGTCCAAAAATACGTTAATGAATGGTACAAAATAGACTTTTTCTATCGGAAATATATATATTCCTATCGCAGTTTCGGCGAAGCAAAGCCTTTGTTGCGTGATCTATACGAAAAAATTGAACAGCTTTATTCCAACAAATATTTACTTACTTTAAGTGATAACTGGCAAAAACATATTGATGATCTAAATAAATGGTCTGGCTTTGATGCACTCCTACAGCGAGATTTATTTAATAAACACGTCAAACCATCGCTTGATGTAGATAAAAAAATATATGTCATTATCTCTGATGCTTTCCGTTATGAAGTCGGCAGGGAAATGGTCACTAAAATCCTTCAGGAAGACCGCTATAATGCGAAGATAGAAGGGGCTATCTCTCAGCTTCCAAGTTATACGCAATTAGGAATGGCTTCTTTACTCCCGAATGAAAAAATTGAATTTTGTGATGATAACAGCGGTAGAGTTATAATAGATGCTCTTCCTGCTACTGGCACAGCCGGCAGAAATAAAATTCTAAAACAACAGGAAAAATCCGGCACAGCTATTCAGTCTAAAGAGCTTATGAAGATGGATAGAGATCAATCCAGAGATCTTTTAAAAGAAAACAGCTTCCTATACATATACCATAACCACATAGATTCTGTAGGCGATAAACGCGATACAGAAGAACGTGTCTTTGATGCCGCAGAAAAGACAATCGAAGAATTAATGGATGTGGTTAAAAAGCTCACTAACGCCAACGCCACCAATATTATTATTACAGCAGATCACGGCTTTTTATTCCAAAATCATCCTATTGATGAAAGTGATTATCTAAGCACTGATGCCTCTGGTACAGAAATTTGTTATCACGATAGGAGATTTGTTCTTGGTAAAGGACTTAAAACCCATAACAGCTTCAAATCATTTACGGCAAAAGAGCTTGGGATTGAAGGGGATATGGAAGTCCAAATCCCTAAATCAATCAACCGCCTAAGAAAACAAGGGTCGGGCAGCCGTTTTGTTCATGGCGGAGCATCACTGCAAGAAATTGTAATTCCTGTCATAAAAATTAATAAAAAACGCCAAAGTGATACCAGTCGTGTTGGTGTTGAAATCCTACACGGTACAACAAGCACGATTACATCCGGACAGCACAGTGTCGTATTCTATCAAAAAGAGCTTTCCTCTGAAAAAGTACAGCCACGTTATTTAAAAGTCGGTCTTTGGGCTGGTGATGAATTGATCTCTGATTCACATGAATTGATTTTTGATAGTATTGCCGAAAGCCCAAGAGATAGGGAAACACGAGTGCGATTTATTCTAACCAAAAAAGCTGATGAATTTAATAATAAAGAAGTCTATCTAAGGCTAGAAGAAAAAGTAGCAGGCACTTCCCATTATGAGGAGTACAAATCTTTGAGCTTCCTTATTAGACGCTCTTTTACCAGTGATTTTGATCTTTAAAAAAGGAAATAAACATGAATGATTTAGATAAAAAAATCACAGAAACATTTGAAGGTCTTGTCGTCAGAAAGGATCTGGTAAAAACAGTTAAAGGAAACGCAATTGTTCCTTCCTATGTGCTTGAATATTTGCTCGGCCAATATTGTGCAACCAGTGATAAAGAAAGTATTGAAAGCGGTATTGAAACCGTCAAAGATATACTTAGAAAGCACTATGTTCACCGTAATGAAGCTGGATTAGTGAAATCTCAAACAAAGGAAAAAGGGCAACACAAAGTCATCGATAGGGTTAGTGTCTCACTTAATGACAAAGCCGGTGTTTATGAAGCAACTTTTGCTAATCTTGGGGTGTCTGAGGTTCTTGTCGATAGCGATACCGTAAAAAAACACCCAAAACTTCTTGTCGGTGGGGTTTGGTGTATCTCAGATATTGGCTATGAGTTTTCAGAGGATAAAAGTGTTTGCCCTTGGGTTCTAAATTCACTTAAACCGATACAAATGTCAGGCTTTAATTTTGATGAATATTTAGAAAAAAGAGCTCAATTTTCAACAGATGAATGGATAGATCTTTTAATCCAAAGTGTCGGCTTTGTTCCTGAAACAATGGGCAGAAGAACAAAGCTTACTCAGCTTCTTCGCTTAATTCCATTTTGTGAAAGAAACTATAATTTAATCGAACTCGGGCCAAAGGGAACTGGTAAATCCCATATATTCTCAGAATTTTCACCTCATGGGATTTTAATATCCGGCGGGGAAGTAACTGTTCCAAAATTATTTGTGAATAATGCTAATGGAAAAATTGGCTTGGTTGGATACTGGGATGTTGTAGCTTTTGATGAATTTGCAGGTAAAAGCAAAAAAGCCGATAAATCTCTTGTTGATATTATGAAGAACTATATGGCCAACAAATCGTTTTCCAGAGGCGTAGAAACTCTTGGGGCAGAAGCTTCAATGGTGTTTGTTGGTAATACGCAGCATAACGTGCCTTATATGCTTAAACATTCAGATTTATTTGATGAATTGCCATCAAACTACCATGACTCAGCATTTCTTGATCGTATACATTACTATATTCCTGGGTGGGAAGTTGATATTATTCGTGCAGAGATGTTCTCCGATGGATATGGCTTTGTTGTAGATTATCTAGCGGAAATACTTAGAAACCTTAGATCTCTGGATTTTTCTCAAGAATACAGCACACATTTTTCCCTTCTTTCAGATATATCTACCAGAGACCGTGACGCTATTCATAAAACTTTTTCAGGTCTAATGAAGATATTGTTCCCCCACAAAGAAGCCACACCTGATGAAATACAAGAAATCTTAAACTTTGCTATTGAAGGCAGAAAACGTGTTAAAGACCAATTATTTAGAATAGATACAACATATTCGCCAGTTAAATTTGGATACACAGACAGCTCTGGCACGGAAGTATTGGTTAAAACCCTTGAAGAAAAAGAATACCCGCAATTTTACTATGCAGGAGCATCTCATGCAGAAGGGGAAGATAATAATGAATCTTCAAAGAATACTCCTTCCGAACATACTATAGAAAAAGATAATAAAAATATAAGCAATGAGCCTCAGGCAGGGCATGTGACTTATGAAGAAAACCAAAAAGGGGTTTCTTTCGATGATTTATTTGCCCCATATATAAAAGGGTCTAATATCATTGAAATCACCGATCCATATATTAGAATTTTCTTCCAAGCTAGAAATTTGATGGAATTCATAGAAACTGTTGGAAAAATTAAAGATGATGCTGATGAAGTACATATCCACTTAAAGACCATAGAAGATGATATGAAAGCTTTAAAACAAAAGGAATTTTTTGAGGCTATACAAGAATCTGCAAAAACTATTGGCATCAACTTCACATGGGAATTTGACCGCACCAATACCATCCATGCTAGACATATTGTAACAGATACAGGCTGGAAAATTAGCCTAGATAGAGGACTTGATATATTTCAACAGTATGACATGAATGATACGTTCTCAGTAACAAACAGAATGCAAAAATATCGTTCGTGCAAGGCGTTTGAGATCACATATATAGAACACAAAAATAAATAATTTTTGTTTTGATTCTTTGCTAACACATTGATAGGGAACGGACTTTTAAATAAATATTCTGATGTGATAATGTATCTTATGTAAACTATGTATAATAATTAAAGATCTTTAAAGCTCTTGCGGCATAATACCAATTTTGTTTAACCTTAACCACCATACAGAAAACCAAAGATTATTGGATGTTATTTAGGAATACGAAGGTCCGTTTTCGGCCAATAGCGGACATTAACTTACTCGTGCATAGTTATCTTAATTACCATCAATTTCTTGATTACACACAATTAATTTACATATTTTATTGACATGATTTTAACAGTTGCTTAACTATGTATTCTTTAAATAATTTCAGTGACTTTTATGAGTATCAAATCTATGCATAACTTTGATTTTTCACATGACGTTGATGACCCGCACATTGTTTTTGATAATGTGACTTATGGATATGAACGCGGTGGAGATGCTGCTATTCATAGCGTATCACTTAAAATTCCCCGTAATGAAATTACTTGTATTATAGGCGCATCAGGTTCAGGTAAATCAACTTTAATTAAAGCGCTTAGCGGAGTAAGTAATAGTGAGCGCCAAAGTTTGTCCTATTACACAGGTGATATGTATGTGCGCTCTGCTTCAATAGACAGCAATGGAAACCGTGTAGCTCACGAATTAGGGTAGTGTCGCAAACGTAAATCATTTTTGTTAAACTCTGGTTTTTTTGTTCAGGTTCTCCTCATGATTTCATTTTCCGGCCGTCACTATCCGCCCTTTATCATTCTACAATGCGTTCGGTGGTACGTTTCCTATGCTCTGAGCTACCGGAACATCGAAGAGATGATGACAGAACGTGGTTTTGAAATTGATCATGCGACGTTGAACCGTTGGGTTCTGCACTTTGCACCGCTGTTGGAGCAGAAATCCCGTAAGTTCAAACGCCCCGTTCATCGGAGCTGGCGGATGGATGAGACTTACATTAAAATCAAAGGCAAGTGGCGGTATCTCTATCGCGCCGTTGATAAATATGGTGCGACAGTTGATTTCATGGTGACCAAGAAACGTGATGTGAATGCCGCTAAAGCCTTCTTTCGCAAGGCGTTGAAGAGTCATCGCATGCCATATCGTGTGAACATTGATAAAAGCGGTGCAAACAAGGCAGCTTTAGAGCATTTTAACAAACCTGGCTGGCTTACAGGTGAGCGAAACTTCATCCTGAGCCAAGCCAAGTATCTCAATAACATCGTTGAACAAGACCATCGACACATTAAGCGGATTACAACGCCCATGGGGTGTTTCAGGAAAATGCATACCGCATCAAGAACACTCGCAGGCATAGAACTCATGAACATGATCAAAAAGAAACAACTCAAATTTACCAAATATATCGATCAAAACCTCACGCCCGCAGAGCAATTTTACCGCTTGGCGACCGTCTAGATTCTGCCAAGTTGCGGGGATTTTTAAACTCGGTTAAACTTTGCGACACTACCTCCTCATTACATTGTTTTATGAAAATAAATGAGGAAAAGGTGAATGATTAAGAATTTCTGCGTAAGTTGTGTCTTGCAAAGTTAAACCCAATAAGGCTGGAAGTACCCACGTCAAGGTCTTGTAAAAAATCCAAAGAATTACGTATGCGTGCTATAGTGATTTTGCCAATAATATAACAGCTAACATTTGAGCAAACGTTATCGATATTTGTGTTTTCCCGTATGTCTCCAGATGATACCCAATCAGTTAAAGCGCATTTATAATATTTTTCGTAAAAACCAATGATTTCGCTTGCCTTTTTTCTGATGTCATTGTGACAGGCCATTTCCGAACCCAGAATAACAGGTAAGGCCCCACAAACGTGTCCGAACTTTTTGTGCAGATCAGCCTGAGTTTTGTAGATATAATCAAAAAATTTATGGAATCTTTCTACAGGAGATAATGCGGAAGAAAAAATACTATCGCACACCTTTATGGATTCTTGGTGGCTAAAATCCATAGCCTGTAGAGTTAATACTTCCTTGGAAACAAAGAAATGATAAAAACTTCCTTTTTTAACACCTGCCCTGCTACAAATATTATCAACGCTAACTGCATGGTAGCCATTTCTCAGCATTAATTCTATAGTGGCGTCAATCAATTTATCCCGAGTTGTGCTCACATTTCATTTCCCCCGCCTAGCACCTTGTAAAGATTGACCAGATTAGCCAGGCGCTGCCGTTCGATCTGGATTTCATTTTGTTGGAAAACATAAAGTTCACGTTGTGCATCAAGGACACTGAGGAAACTATCGATCCCGGATTTATAGCGAGCTTGGGAGATATCATAAACTTTCTGCGCAGCGGCCACGAGACGGCGCTGTGATTTTAATTGCTCATCAAGTGTTTCACGCGCTGCAAGCTCGTCAGAAACTTCGCGGAAGGCGGTCAGAATCGCTTTCTCATAATTGACCACTGCTTTTTCCTTGCGGATTTCAGTCAAATCGAGATTGGCTTTGTTGCGTCCGCCTTGAAAGATTGGCAGTGTAATTTGTGGCATAAATGCCCAGGCACCGCCTGCCCCGCTAGCGAAGAGATCACCAAGATTTTGGCTGGCAAACCCATATGTGCCAGTTAAGGTGATGCTGGGGAAGAAAGCGGCTCTGGCAGCGCCAATATCAGCATTGCGCGCCATTAATTCATATTCTGCTTGACGGATATCTGGGCGCGTCAGCAGTACCTCAGATGGTAGGCCGGGGTCAAGACTATCCTTGATCGCCACCTCATCCAGTGTCGTTTTCGGTAAAAATGCATCGTCCTGAGCCACACCCATCAGTAAAAACAGTGCGTTTTTATCCTGCGCGACGAAGCGGCTATATTGATGCTGGTTCACCCGTGCGGTTTCAACGGCTGTAGCGGCCCGCGCCACGTCCTGCTCGGTGGATACGCCTTTTTCCAAGCTTTGAGACAAAATATCATAGGTGCGCTGTTGTGCTGCTAGTGTTTTTTGGGTCAGAGCCAACAGTTTCAGATCGGACAAAAGCTGTAGATAGGCATTCGCTGTTTCCGCAATAAGAGCATTACGAACCACTGCGTGTGCTTCCGTTGTCGCCAGATATTCGTTGATAGCCGCCTCATTGTTGCTGCGGATTTTACCGAAGAGATCCAGCTCGTATGCGGCAACGCCTAGATTGGCCTCATAAAGCTCTGTTTTTTGCGCTCGGCCTGTCGCACTACTCTCATCCGAGCTCTCAGCAATCGTTCCGTCTCCATTGGCGTTAATATTGGGAAGGAGATCGGCACGTTCGATCCGGTAGAGCGCGCGAGCCTCTTCAATGTTGAGAGCCACAGTCTTTAGGTCTTTGTTGTTTTGCAGTGCCGTTCCAATAACCAAATGAAACTCCGAAGAATTAAAAAACGCCTTCCAGTCCATTTCAACAGCCAGCTTTTCTCCTGTCTCCGATTCATAACCCGGTACGTCATTCCAGTTTTGGGCGGCTGAAAAATCCGGCCTGGAAAAATCAGGGATCATGGTGCAGCCTGACAACATCGTTGCCAGAAGTAAAAAGGATAAGGGTTTACGTGTCATGTTCTTGCTCTTTCTTTTTCTCTTCTGATTGTTTTTCGCCGCGGTGGAAGATGTTTTCAACCATCACATAAAACATCGGTACAAAAAATATAGCTAGGAACGTAGCCGCCGCCATACCGCCCATAACGGCAATTCCGATAGCGTTCTGGCTGGCTGCGCCCGCACCGCTGGCCAGCGCAAGCGGTGTTACACCTAACATAAAGGCCATAGAGGTCATAATGATGGGACGAAAACGCTGCTTGGCCGCAATAGAAACAGATTCCATCAAACTATGTCCCTGTTTCCGCAGATCCTTGGCAAATTCAACGATCAGAATAGCGTTCTTGGATGCTAGCCCGACTGTCGTCAGCAATGCTACCTGTAGATATACATCATTGGGAAGACCAAAAATATAAGCGGCGATAACTGCCCCTAAAACACCCAAGGGAACAACCAGCATCACTGCTAGCGGTACAGCCCAGCTCTCATAAAGCGCAGCCAAACACAGGAATACGATCAAAACCGAGAGCGCGTATAGTGCCGGGGCCTGCGCTCCTGTCTGGCGTTCTTCATAAGACAGGCCATACCATTCAAGACCTAGCCCTTCCGGTAAGGTGCTAACAATTTTCTGTATCTCCTCCATCGCCACGCCAGTGCTTATACCAGATGCAGGAGATCCCTGGATATTGACAGATGAATTTCCGTTAAAGCGCTCCAGCTTGGGCGAGCCATATGTCCACTCGGCGCTGGAGAAGGTGTTAAATGGGACCATTTCCCCCTCATTATTGCGAACATACCAGTTATCAAGATCCTCCGGCATCATGCGGTGCGGCGCATCAGCTTGCAGGTAGACGCGCTTGATCCGTCCCTTGTCGACAAAGTCATTCACATAGCTGGATCCCCATGCGATTTGCAGCGTCCGGTTGATATCACTTAAAGACAAACCGAGAGCAGAGGCTTTTTCGCTATCAATATCAATTTTAAATTGAGGAACATCGCTGAGGCCGTTGGGACGGACACTGGTAAGTTTTGGGTTCTGCCCTGCGGCGCCCAAAAGCTGATTCCGCGCATTCATCAAGGCTTCGTGTCCAATTCCGCTTCGGTCTACGAGCTGGAAATCAAAACCAGATGAATTTCCCAACTCGCGGATCGGCGGTGGGAAGAAAGCAAAAGCCATCGCATCTTTAATCTGATACAACGCGCCGCCTGCAGCTTGCGCAATAGCAAAAACGCTTTGGTGCTCTTCCTTGCGCTCGCTCCAATCTTTTAGACCGACGAAACCGAAGGCAGCATTTTGCGCTGAGCCCGCAAAACTGAAACCGACAACAGTAAAGAGGTGATCGACAGACTCTTTTTGTTGTTCAAGGAAGTAATCCTCAACCTGCTGAACAGATTCCAGTGTGCGCTCCGCCGTCGAACTTGGCGGAGTGTTGACCATTAAAAACATGTTCCCTTGGTCCTCATTGGGCAAAAACGAGCCAGGAAGCTGCATGAATATCCCCATCATCCCGCCGACGAGAACGACATACACCATAAAGAATCGGAAGGGTCGGCCTGCTATAAACGAAGCACTTTTTTGATACCCGTCGCGGCCCTTATTAAAATATTTATTGAACCAGCCGAAAAACCCTGTATCCGCGCGGCGTTTTTCACCCACTTCATGCTTTAAAAGTGTCGCACAAAGAGACGGAGAGAGAATAAGTGCCACGATAACAGACAATCCCATGGCTGAGACAATTGTGATTGAAAACTGGCGGTAAATTGCTCCTGCTGCGCCACTGAAAAAGGCCATAGGAATAAAGACTGTAGACAATACAACGGCAATCCCGACCAACGCGCCCGTAATTTGATCCATAGATTTGCGTGTGGCTTCCTTGGGGGATAAGCCCTCTTCGCTCATAATCCGTTCGACATTTTCCACAACGACGATCGCATCATCCACCAAAAGTCCGATGGCCAGAACCATGGCAAACATAGTCAGAACATTGATCGAAAATCCAAAGGCAAGCAAAATAGCAAACGTGCCAAGCAAGACAACGGGTACAGCGATCGTTGGTATTAAAGTTGCCCGCAGATTTTGCAAAAACAGCAACATCACAAAAAACACCAGAACAATAGCCTCAAGCAGCGTATGCACAACTGATTCAATCGACATCTCGATAAAAGGCGTCGTATCAAGCGGATAAACAATTTTAATATCATCCGGTAAATATTCAGCCAACTCTTCAACTTTGTGTTTTACAAGTTCGGCTGTTTCCAGAGCATTTGCGCCTGTGGCCAACGTAATCGCCATTCCTGCCGCCGGTTTTCTTTTATAGCGCACAATCCGGTCATAGCTTTCGGAGCCAAGTTCCAGTGTTGCCACATCCCTAAGCCGCACTTGCGAACCATCCGTATTTACACGTAAAATGATACGCTCAAAATCCTCCACGGACTCTAGACGTGCCTGCGCCTTAACCGTCGCATTGATTTGTTGGTTTGGCGCGGCAGGCATTCCACCAAGCTGTCCTGCCGAGATATCTGTGTTCTGGATCTGAACGGCATTTTGTACATCCAATGGCGTTAGATTATAACTATACAGCTTAGCCGGATCGAGCCATATCCGCATGGCATGCTGATCTCCGAAAATACGAACATTTCCAACACCATTGACCCGTGAAACCGGTTCACGGAAGGTACTGACCAGCATATCACCTAGCTCGCCCTGTGATGTACCGCCATCTTCGGAATAAACACCGACTACTAGAAGGAAGCTGTCATTGGCTTTCGTTACAGTCACGCCCAAAGCTTGAACTTCTTGTGGCAATTGCGTGACCGCGCCCTGCACTTTATTTTGGGTTTGCACCTGCGCGATATCCGGATCAGCCTCCGGCTCGAAAGTCAGCGTGATGGACATCGAGCCATCCGCGCTGTTCGAGGTAAAATAGCGCAGGTTATCAATTCCGGTCAGACGCTGCTCAATCACCTGTGTCACCGAGTTTTCAACCGTTTCAGCGGAGGCGCCGGGGTAGCTCGCATTAATAGCTACAGTGGGCGGAGCAACTTTCGGATATTGTTCAATCGGCAAGGCGCGGATCGATAAAACGCCGGCCAGCATAATAATAATGGCGATAACCCATGCAAAAACGGGGCGATCAATAAAAAAACGAGCCATAAATTTTACTCCTTACCGCCTGATGTTTGGGGGGCTGATGCTTTGTTTCGTTGCCAGGGTGAAGGGGAGACCGGCGCGCCAGGGCCGACTTTTTGATACCCTTCAACAATGATTGTATCACCGGCCTTTAATCCGTTCGTTACAATCCAGTTATCTTTATAGGCCTGTTCAACCTGAATGGCGCGTGGCTGCGCTTTTCCGGTTTTATCAACGACCCAGACCGTTAAACCACCTTCCGGCGTACGGATTGTCGCGCGTTGCGGCACCAAAAGAACATCATCCTCACCCAGATCAAGCGTTGCCCGTACAAACAAGCCGGGCAGTAACAAACTGTTAGGATTTGGTATCAGGGCACGCAAAGCGATGGAACCGGTTGTCTCATCAATGGTTACCTCGGAAAATTTCAGACTGCCTTCATGGGGGTAATCCATGCCTGTTCTTTCATCCAAAATTAAATGAACCGAGACAGTTTCTTTATCCATCATACGAGAACGCAAGTAAATGGCTTCCGATCCAGATTGCTGCATATCGATATAGACCGGCTCAAGCTGGGTTATTGTTGCCAGAAATTGCGCTTGATTGGCCGTCACAAGCGTCCCTTCCGTTACGAAAGAGCGGCTGATGCGCCCGGAAATAGGTGCATAAACCTTTGTATAATCCAGATTAACCTGCGCTAGATCTACTGCGGCCTGCGCTACAGCTATTGACGCCATGGCCTGATCGAACTCGGCCTTTACATCGTCATATTCCTGCTCGCTCACCGCGTTAATTTTGACAAGCTCCTCATAGCGTTTTGCGCGGGCTTCGACGGTCTTTACATTTGCGCGGGCACTGGCAAGATCAGCTTTAGCGCTATTCAACGCGGCCTCGTAGCGCGCGTCATCAATTTGGTAAAGCTGCTGACCTTTCTCAACATCCGCGCCTTCTTCGAACAGGCGCTCGGTAATAATGCCATCCACCTGAGGGCGCACCTGTGACTGGCGATATGGTGAAACACGGCCTGGAAGCTGTTGCGTAAATGTAATTCTTTGCGGCTTTAACTCCAGAACGGCAACGGCCTGTGGCGGCTTTGCTGCCGCGAAAGATGCATCTTTCGTGCTTTCATTGTTCTTGTGCCACCAATACCATCCGCCTCCGGTAAGCAGGAGCGCCAGTATCAATATAGTAAATATTTTCTTCATATTTAGTGCTTCCTTTTCCTGCTGTTTTTCAAAGCTGGACAAATATAAAAATAGCAGCTACATTTAAGCATACATTTATGTATGTATGATGTCAAGACAAAGGGTAATCTCTATGAGACGCACAAAAGAAGAGTCAGAAAAAACGCGTGAAGACCTGTTGAACGCTGCCGTTCGTATCTTTTCTGAAAAAGGCGTAGCGCGCAGTACGCTGGATGAAATTGCAAAAGCCGCCAATGTAACACGTGGCGCTGTCTATTGGCATTTTGAAAATAAAACGCAGATCTTTTTAGCTTTGCATGAACGCTTACATCGTCCTTTTATTGATATGATTCTGGAAGATCTCGAAAAAGATCATCCGGAGCCAATGATGCAGCTTCGCGATTTATGTATCCAGATTATGCTGGATCTCGAAAAAGACGAACAAAAAAGACAAGCTCTTATCCTGTTTTTCATGAAATGTGATTACTCTGGCGATCTTGCGCCTTATAAAGACAAGCATCGTGAAAAAAAGGCGGAGAGCATGCGTTTGTTTAAACGTTATATCGAAAAGGCGAAGAAAGCCGAAAAGTTAAATACACAGGCCGATCCTGAACTTTTAACACAATGTATTTCGTGTTTTATGAAAGGCATCCTCTTTGAATATCTGGATAACCCGGAAGGCTTTGATATTGAAAACAAAGCTCCCAAACTAATCACTTTGTTTTTTTCCAATTTAGGATTGGGAAAGGGGTGAGCATGCGGAAACTTCTTTTTTTTACAACATCTCTTACGCTCATAACATTCTCCCCCCTTCTTGTGTCACATGCTTATGCCGACAAGCAGGAGAATAATTTTAAAGATAGAATTCCTAAAGAACTTCTTAACGAAGACGCTGATTTTTTTACATTCACGATTGAAAATGATAATTTCGGGAACGGATCGGATGAAAACTACACGAGCGGAGTACGCCTCACCTATTTCGATTATAGTGCTGATCCACCTTGGTTTGCCGAGATACTTGATCACTATGTCCCCACTTTTAAAATTAATGAAACGACTTCAACCTATTATTCTTTCGGACAAAACCTATATACACCAGAAAATATCACGGCGCGCACGCCCGATCCGAAAGATCGTCCTTATGCCGCCTTCCTGTATGTTTCTGCTGGCTTAACAAGCCTAACTGATAATCATGTAGACAATCTGGAGGCTACGATCGGAATCGTCGGCCCTTGGGCCTTGGGTGAGCAAACACAGAAATTTGTTCATGATGTTCTGGGTGCGGACGATCCTTCCGGCTGGGATTACCAGCTTGAGAACGAACCGGGGCTGATGGTATCCTGGCAACGTCGTTGGCCAGAAGCCTACGCCGCCGACATTGATGGCTTCACTTTCCGTGCCACGCCCCATGCGGGTATCACGCTTGGCAATGTTTATACATACGGCTCCGGTGGTTTGAGTTTTCAACTCACGCCCAGTCAGTATAAATGGCAATCTACACCTTTGCGGGTACGCCCCGCCATTCCGGGTAGCGGATTTTTCGCCGTGCCGGAAGACCATTTTGCCTGGTCTTTATTTGCAGGCGCGGAAGGTCGCGCGATGGGGAGAAATATCTTTCTAGATGGGAATACGTTTGAGGACAGCCCCTCGGTTGACAAAAAATATCTGGTGGCCGACGCCAATGCAGGCGTAAGTTTCACCTACGGCAAGGGGCAACTGTCTTATACGATCAACTGGCGATCAAAAGAATTTGACGGGCAAGACGACCCGTCTTTATTTGGCGCGATTTCTCTGGGATACAAGTTCTAAAACTTTTATAATCATGAAGACCAAAGTGCTGGATTACGCCAAGGGTCAGGAACACACAACTTACCGCGAGAGTGCATTTCGATATCATTGAGGCTAATAAATTGCCAAGCAGACGACCATTCCTGAGGTATTTCGTAGGGAGGCATGATATGATAGCAGGCATCAAACCCGAAGCGTCCGTAATATAATGAATCACCCAGTACACAAACCCCCGAAACACCGTCATCCGCCATAAAACGCATACCGTCCTGAATAAGGGCGGTTCCAACACCCTGTTTCTGAATATCGGGATATACGGCAACCGGCCCCAGTAAGACAATTCTATCACTACTGCCTGATACCTCGCATAGTGTAAACATGGCATGCCCCTTTACCCTTATATCGTTACTGACAGCAACAAGCGATAGAACTTTGTCCTTTTCATCCAAAAGTCCATGCAAAAGCGGTAGAAGATCTTCATCAGGAAATACGAGAGAGTATAATCTTTCAAGCATTTCTCTATCTTCGTCTTTGTTTTTACGAATATACATTACGTTTGATCTACCCTATTTTTTTGCATTACTTTCAAAACCCATCACATTACCCTCTAATGATAGACTTTCGAAAAGCTAGAGCAGATAATGTTAACAGCGATAAACCTACAACGGCAACAGCCAAAAAATTCGGCCAGACAATATCCAGCCCCGCGCCGCGATAAAGGATAGCTTGTGCGAATGATACAAAATGGGTTGATGGCACGAACCACATGATATGCTGCAGCCAGTCCGGCTGGCTTTCCAGAGGCGTTTGCCCGCCCGAAAGCAGGTTCATTGGCAGGATTGTAATAATAAACAATAGGCCAAATTGCGGCATAGAACGCGCAGTCGTCCCCAGAAAAATACCAAGCGCCGAAGCAAAAAACAGATAAAGCAAGGTTCCCAGCAAAAAAAGCGGAACCGATCCTGCAATCGGCACTTGCAAAACGCCTTCAATCACGACCCATAAACAAAATGCTGTTGCCGTGAGGATCACCAGACCGTTGGCCCAGACTTTAGAGAGCATAATCTCAATCGGCGTCACCGGCATGACCAGAAGATGTTCGATTGTGCCATGTTCGCGCTCCCGGATCAGCGCGGCACCGGTGAGCAGAATAACAAACATCGTGATGTTGGAGATGACCTCCATAATACTCGTAAACCATTTGGATGACAGATTCGGATTAAAGGCATAACGAAGCCTCATATCGACCGGGCTTTGCGATGTGGACGGGCCGTTGCTTATAAAACGCGAGATCTCGTCATTGACGATGTTTTGAATATAGCCCGATCCGATCCCGGCGATCATAACGGCGGTGGCATCCAGATTGACCTGAAGGGTTGGCTGGCGGCCACGCAATACATCAGCCTCGAACTCTTCGGGAATAACCAGAACAAAACTGTATTTGTCCAGATCCATACCTTCATCGATGCCCTGAAAGGCGATGATGTCCGGCTGTTTGAAATAGGGCGGCAGGAATGCGCTGCGGATCCGAAGGGACAAAGGCGATTGATCCTCATCTACAATGGCGATGGATGCATTGTGGAGGTCGTGGGAAATCGATGTTCCAGCGATATAGATAGATGCACTGAACGCCCAGAGTATCATAAGCAGCATCACCGGATCACGGTAGAGGCTGCGCAGTTCTTTAATGCCAAGACGGTATATATTTTTTACACTCAGCCGCATTGCTTACGCCTCCTGCTTTTTTAAAAAGAATATTCCGGCGGTCAGAATGATCGGCCAGGAGATCAGCAAAGCGCGCAAGCTGGGCCATAATTCAGCAAAATCCAGATCCTTGGCGAAGGCGCCCTTGGCCACTGTAATAAAATGTGTGGTCGGGTAAATGCGCCCGATAAAGGCACCCACGCCTTCCAACGTTGACACAGGCTGCATCAAGCCGGAAAACTGTACGGCAGGCAGCAAGGTCATAATGGCCGTCACCGCGAGCGCCGCGATCTGCGTCCCTGTAAAGGCAGAAAAGAACAGTCCCAAAGCCGTTGTACAACCTGCATAAAGGAACGCACCGATGAACAGGGCAATAAAGGATCCCTTCACGGGAACGCCAAAAACAAGCCAGGCCGTTAAAACCAGCAAAAGGAAATTCATCATCGTAATGGCGACATACGGAATTTGCTTGCCCAGTAAAAATTCAAACTTTGAGGTCGGCGTGACATACAGATTGGTGATTGATCCCAGCTCTTTTTCCCGTACGACGCTTAAAGCCGCTAGAATCGAGGGAATAAACAGCAGCATCAAGGCAATCACGGACGGTACAATCGCATAGGCGCTTTTAAACCCCTGATTATAGAGGAAACGCGGTTCAATCGAGACGGGAGAAAGTGCAACCTGTTCGCCGTAATAATCTTCATAGAGCCTGCCGATAAAATCATAATGCAGTCCCTGCATGTAACCGCCCGCCGTTTCCGCCCGAAACGGCATAGCGCCATCCACCCAGACCGCGACTTCCGGCGACTTCTGCCGCAGCAGGTCTTTGCCAAAACCGGGCGGAATATCAAGCGCCAGCGTAATTTGTCCGCTCTTCAGGCGGTGATCCATATCGGCATGATCGATAAGCGGCGCTTTTTCCGTGAAATAACGTGAGCCTTCGAGAGCTTGCGTATACAGGCGACTTTCCGGCGTCTTATCCTGATCCAGAACGGCAAAGGTAATATTTTCAACATCGAACGTAATGCCGAAACCAAAGACCAGCATAAGGATCATCGTGCCGAAGAAAGCGAAAGCTTCGCGGATGCGGTCGCGGGATAATTCCTTGGCTTCGCGCATCGCATAGGCGGCAATGCGCCGCCCCCCCTGAACAAGAGCAAGTGAAGCGCCGGTCTTTTTACCATCTTCAACGCTTGCCGTTATGTCGCCGGCAGCGCTGCTGTCAGGTTTCCCGCCCTTTTCCGCATTGGCTTCCTCCATATAGGCGATAAAGGCCTCTTCCAGCGTGTCCTTGCCTTTATCCTCGATCAGTTTGTCCGGCGCGTCGCACGCCAGAATATTTCCGGTATTGTCGCAAAGATTAAGAGTTCCTGCTAGGGTGTGATTTTTTAAAACTCAGGAGCCTTTTATGATTTCCTTTTCTGGTCGCCATTATCCTATTCCTGTGATTTTACAGTGTGTGCGTTGGTACGTTTCTTATGCTTTGAGCTACCGGAATATCGAGGAAATGATGGGCGAGCGCGGGATCATGGTGGATCATGCGACATTAAACAGATGGGTTTTGCATTTTGCACCACTGTTGGAGCAAAAATCCCGTAAATATAAACGGCCTGTTCACCGCAGCTGGCGCATGGATGAGACCTACATCAAGATCAAAGGAAACTGGCGGTATCTGTATCGCGCGGTCGATAAATACGGCGCAACAATTGAGTTTATGGTGTCAAAGAAACGTGACGGAGCAGCGGCCAAATCCTTCTTCCGCAAAGCATTTCGCCACAACCGTATGCCATACCGTGTGAATATTGATAAGAGCGGCGCGAATAAAGCGGCTTTAGAGTATTTCAACAAACCTGGTTGGTTAACGGGAGAACGAAACTTCATCTTGAGCCAAGCCAAATATCTCAACAATATCGTTGAGCAGGATCACCGCCATATCAAGCGGGTTACAACGCCGATGGGATGTTTCAGGAAAATGCACACCGCGGCCAGAACATTAGCAGGAATAGAACTTATGAACATGATTAAAAAGAAACAGCTGAAATTCACCAAATACATCGATCAGAACCTCACGCCGGCGCAGCAATTCTATCGCCTGGCATCCGTCTAGAATTTGGCGTGTTGCGGGGGTTTTTAAGCTTGGTTAAACTTTGCGACACTACCGAATTTTATCCTGTTGCGCTCATCAAATATTTTTTGCAACCAATGATCTTGCAACGGCTCAATATGTATCTGAATCCTGCGGTAATCGGCCTAGTTCCCTCGAAGCTGTAAAAACGGACAAACTTTATTAAATAGGCATGATGGTTTTTTTAATACGATCTATAGTGGCCACTCCTACATTATAATGTATAGCAATAGATCGTATAGACTTCCCATCTTTTAGCATTTCTTTCACCTGCTCTTGCTGATGGGGAGTTAGTTTTGGTTTTCTCCCAAATTTTACGCCGCGTTTTTGAGCTGATTTACGTCCTTCTTCTGTTCTATCATTTATCAAACTACGCTCAAGTTCAGAAAGTCCTGCAAAAACGGTAAGTAAAAACTTACCCATAGGGCTTGTGGTATCTGCCCATGGCTCTCTCAGCGATCTGAATTGTGCCCCATTTTTCTTCAAAGTTTTTGTAATTTCAAACAAATCATGTGTCGAGCGTGCTAGCCGATCAAGGCTAGATATTACTAGAGTATCTCCATCTTCGATTGTTTTAAGCATTTTTTCAAGTTGAGGACGTTTTCTATCAAACCCAGTGTGCTTTTCTTCATACAATTTTTCACAGCCTGCTAGCTGAAGTTGCTTTCTTTGCACATCAAGATTTTGACCTGTTGTTGAAACACGAGCATATCCAATTATCATATATTTACCTCCAATTTTATACTATACATACGGAACAGAAATACGGATTTTATAAGGTCTTGATTTTTCAATATATAAAAATAGTTCCGTATATTATAAGTTTCGGAATAAATCATGCTGCTATTCTCATTTCTTCTAAAGGCAGGTGAGTGCTCATATCCAACTCAAATTTCCCATAGGGGTTAAAATGACTATGTGGCAATGGAGATAATGCAGCCATATCACGTTCAGTCATCCGAGCTTTCCAAAAGGGTTCAGCTAAAATATTTTGAATCATTAAGGTGTTTACGTAAACCATACTTGATTGAAGTAAGTGCAAAGATAAAACTGATACTTCTTGTTCTTCAAGACGATTAGTTGAAAATTCACCGCCTTTGCCAAAATAGATAAAATTATTTACTCCATTCCATCTCTCAACAACATTCAATCCAGTATTAATTTCGCGCCGTAATGTTTTTGAGCTTAGATATCTGCATAAGAAAAGTGTTTTTGCTGCTTTTCCAAGTTCCAGCAAGGCAGCATATACAGGGTGTTGATTTTGACCGCGCACAAAACGCCTTAAAATAGCTTCTGCATCTGATGTTCTTTCTAATAATGCTGTCGCTAACTTAATCATTTCATCATATTGTTGTATGATAAGAGGCCAGTTAATTGATGATTTAGCAAAAATAGTATCAATATTAGGAAAGTCACCTTTAAATCTTTGATCTGGCCTAACTAGTTTTTGTTTATCTATACCTTTGAAACGCGGCATTAGATCAAACCCGAGCAGATAACAAAATGCAAACGCAATAATACTTTGACCGTGGGTATCTACATATTGGCGCTCCACCTCCATTTCCGTACAATGATGAAGCACTCCCTCCATCATGCTCGCTACTTCTGAAGATGAACAACGCTTAAGCTGTGAATGTATGCAGGCAGCTTTTGAATCAACATGCCAGTAAATCATTACCCCGCGCCCGCCATAACGTTGATGCCATTCTGTCATTAAGTTTTGATCCCATGCGGAAAACTGCGTAGAATCTGAGGCGCAACTTGTTGTTCCCGTCCCCCATATTTCTGGTAATCTAGCTCTAAATGTAGCGTTCGTCACTAAGCGCGTTGCTTGGCGAAGGTTATCGCGGTGAATATATCGCTTTCGTATATGCAATAACTCTTTATAACTAACATTATTATTATTTCCTGCTGCCATGGATTTTAACCCTGCATTTGTTCCAATGCCATAAAGAGCAAGTAATAGCTTTTTTGATAATTCAGTTTGATCAAATGTTGTTCTAGTGGCTGTTGATGCAAAACATTTAGTAAAATTTGTTCGCAAATCAGCTTCTTTCAAAACATCTAAAAGGCTAGTTGCTGGCCACCTTTGGGCTAATGCTGATTTCAAAGCATTAATATTAGGTGGATCTTCTAATGGAATAATTGGAGAGATAGAAACACGGGGCTTTCCATTTTTATATATAATATTTACATTACTATCTTTGGATATATTAGCATCTAGCCTTTGCAGGCTATCTTGCATTTTTTGGTGTAATTCTTTGGTAAACATTTGTGGTGAAAGTGGCTGTTTTAAAGCTGCATAATATTTTTTACGGTTTATATCAAAGTCTTGGGGTAAGTCACGTTCTGGATTACAAAATCGTTTTGCGCCTATGACCCATATTTCCTTTGAACGAAGCTTATCACGCAAACTTTGTAAAACACATACTTCGTAATTAATTCGGTTTATTCTTTTGTTACCATTATTATCTTTCTCAATAACGCTATTTAACCACTTTTGTGGTATTACCCCCTTAACAGGAACATCTTCAAATGAGAAATAGCGTATGCTAGAAATACTATCGTCTTTGAGAATTTTAATTGCATCTAAAAGTGGTTGCCAATTTGTATTATTTGAACGAAATTCTAGAGTATTAAGAACTTTTGGCAACATACGCCTATAATGACTGGCATATGAGGATCTTATCTTGTGATAAATTCTTTTCACATAAGCTGGGCCATCTGAGTGATATTCTTTTACTAAATCTGCAATTATTTGCTCTCCAGCAACTGGAAAAATAACATCCCTCACCGTGCTATCTGGCCTACTATTGGCAGCTTCAGCAATCTTGAAAAGAATATTGGTCTTCCCATTAACCTTTGTAATATCTCTAACTAATTCAGAAACAACTTTGCGTTCAGAGCGCACATAAATCTTATGTATTACACTAATCAATAAATCTACTAAGCTATCAATAATCTCAAATTCTCGTGTAATGCAATAAAAGCTTAAAAGCGGTAAACGCACCGGTTCTGGGTGTCTGCGTAATTCCCATGCATCTTCAGTGCTTGCACGCAGACGGTATTTTTCTATTAGATTGGGCTTAAGCCCAGATAATAGGTCTTTTGGTAAATTAATTTCACGGAGCAAAGATAAACGCGAAAGAGCATCGAGAACATTAGCAAGACTGGCATCCCCAGTGTCAGAGCGCAAGTTACTAAATTCTGAATAACCCCCTGAGATAGCCAAAAGCTTATTTAGCTCATTTTTATGTGCAAGAGACAGCTTACACAATATATTGTTGAATAAATTCTCTTCAAATGTTTTTTCTGCTGAACTGATCAATCTAGATAAAACTTTGGGGCTTGGCATCTCAAATTTATGGTCTGAAAACCAATTGCTAATATTAGCATCTACTTCCTCTGCATTGAGTTCTTCTGGAAAGATATATTGCGCCGCCCACTTACAGAATTCTATCCTACCATCATAATTAAACTTACGAATACCAAGAAATAAACGAATATCCTTATAATACCGTCGCAGCATGCGATCTAAATTATTTGCACCCAAACCCAAGTAATTTTCAAAGCGGCATTCTGTTTGTGCCTCTAAAAATTCATAAACAACATCTGGTATAGCGTTTAGATCACTAGGAAAATATGCATATAACTGGTAATGTTTTAGCAAAAGACTGAACAAAACTCGGCTAGAACTTTCTTTCCATTTTAATAAAGATAATTCCTCTTTGCTCAATAGCCAATGTTCGTTTAATTCCCTATCTGACCAAAATCTTTTCAACAAACTCTCCATATATAATATATACGGAACATATAAACGGATTGTAATAAAAAGTCAAAAGGAATATTGAAATTTAAAGTTTGTCCGTTTTTACAGCTTCGAGGGAACTAGGCCTATATCATCTAATATTTTGGAAACATCACTAATGCCATTGCCTTTAAGAAAGTCTTCTATTTGCTTGTCTGAAAGATCACTAAGCGTATAAAACTCAAAGTTAGTATCACCGGAGGCCTCTTTTAAACTTATTTTTTTTGCGCTTGAAGTTTCTTCTTCGAGTGAAATTTCTTCACTATCATCTTCAGTATCTTCTTTTTTTGCTGCCGGTTTGTAAGGGAAACATTCTCGACAAAGCTCTAAATCTGTTTTTGCACGCCATGCATTAGCTCTTCCTGTAATGATAATGTGTGCTCTGTCTAAAGCAGGAGTAATATGCTTAGTAAGTATCCTTATTGCTTTTTTAAAATCTTTAGGATCACGGAGACGGGCTTCATCAACTGAATCCAGAAACAACCATCCTTCTTCACTAGACTCCAGCCAAGCCTCAAATTCTTCAATTTTTCCTTTTTCAAATGAATCTTCGAGACCATCTGGAATATTTTCTAATCTTAGAAAAAATGCGGGTTTATTATTTGATTGTAATTTAATGGCAGCTTGTCTGATTTCCTGTGTTTTACCCGATCCTGCCTTAGATAATAAGATAACACGGTGTTTTTTAAGAAGCTCATCCCAGCCAATATCATTGCCTGCTTTTAACCCAAGAGCCTCACTGAGTTCTAAATCGTCATTATCAGCGTTCTTGGTATAGTCAGCAGACAATTCAAAAAACATACGATTTAACTCAATATATTTACTACTACTCACAGCGCAACTTCCCCTTTACCAAAGCAGGCGATATGTTCTTTCATTTGGCTCCCCTCTATTTCATTAAGTATTTTTCGATGTTAATGTAGTTAATTTGCTCTCTCTAATTTTTAAAAAAAGTGCTATTTCCAATGACTCTTTTCATATTGGCTCTGTTTTTCTCGTCCTAATGGCTGAGATGAGCACCCAACACGGATAAAGAAATCTTCTTTTCCTTCAAATGCCGTGAAAACTGGGCGACTGCTTTTTGATATTTTAACCAAACAGATTTGATTGCCGTCAATTTCAGGAAAAGATATTTTTATATAGGAGCTAAATTCAGCGCCTATGAATTTTTTTATTACTTCAATAAGGCTCAATTCAAAACCATCAATGTTTTTCTTACTCATGCTTTGAATATCAGTGTCTAGGCCTAGAATATTTTGATTATCATCGACACCAATAACCAAATGCCCTCCTTCGGTATTTAAAAATGCTGCGATTGTTTTACCAATGACATATTCAAGTTTTTTATTAACCTCGCCTCTTTTAATATCAAATCGAAGTGTTGATTTAAACTCAACAAGATTTGTTTCGCCTTTTAGAATCAGTTCTTGAATTTCTGTATTTGCTGGTTCTGGATTGGATAAAGTCAAGCGAGCCTGTAGCTCTTTAAAAATTTTCTCTGCGCGTAGTTTTAAGAAAACATCATAATCATTACTTTCAATCCCACTTCCCTCTAGCTCAATGAAATGAGAAACTAGAGTTTGCTCAATTTTATCATTTTGATCTGCAAATTCATTGATATAAACAGAAGGTGCTGTAGATCCTATTTTACGCTTATTCAAATGGTCGCTTACAAACGTAATATTCATAAGGCTGTTAGCATTTGCAACTTTTTGCTTTCTCAAATATGCCTTCGGAAAGAAATGGTGATAATTTTTACTATTGGCTATTTTAAGATAAGAATTATCTAAAATAACCTTAGCATTATCTTGAAAATCCTTTGGATCTTGATAAGCCAACAAACATAATATCGCCTTACAAAAACTATTTCCTGCCCGAAAATCCGTATTGATAAGATCCTCTGGACTATCCAGATTAACTTTCATGTCATCATAATTGGCGCGTTGGCTATCAAGAATCAAATCAATACGCTTAATATCCTGTGCTAGACTAGACTCTGTTGAACTGGAATATCTATATGATAATGCTACACGCCAGAAAAATTCTTCTAAATACTGCCTCTGATCTGCATTAGGCTTATCTTTATTGTGATAAAAGAAGTAAGCAAAAGGAACAAGCAAAGCGTCATAAGGCAATAACTGAGAAACAGGAATACCATAGGATGTTCTAAAATAATCAATACTGTGTTCAAGAGCAGAAATTCCATCATCCCAATGGTCAATAATATCCTGTTTACTCAAATTCAAGATTGTTTTTCGTTTGCATTCCTTTGTTTTACTTAAAATAAGCGATAACAAACTTAAAATAAGAGAGCTAGAAATACCTTCATATCTTATATCACGAAGTTTATTAACGAAGGCCTCCCACTTAACCTGCATATCAAACACTTGCCCTTCATCATATGTTTTTGCGGACATAATCTCAAAAAGCGTAAGTGTTTGCCCTCCTGTATTGATGCGAGTAAAGACCTCAATAGCCGAATCTATATTTTCTTTACGCAATAATACTGTTGAAAAATCATATGTATCAAAAGCTCTAGAATAAGCATGTATTTTGGAAAAATGCTCCTCTGAAAATCGCTTTTGAATTTCCATCATATTTTCCATGAGATTAAGAACATCACTCAAAGAAATATGCTCTCCTTCAGGTTTTTCGGCTGTAATTACATGTTCTTCATCATCTTCAATACTTTTTTCTAAATCTACAAAGATCTGACTGTAATCTGTGACCTTCTTTTCACCTGTTTTTTTAATTTCAGCTCCTAAAAACGCCGCATAAAGCGAGGTAAGACGTTGTTGTCCATCTAAAACATACTGAACTTTCACACCCTCCGGTGTCTCTGGTATCATTAAATTACCAATATTCTTTATGTCATTAATTCTTTCATCTGTTTGCCAAAGAATGAATGTACCAATTGGATATCCTTTAAGAATGCTATCCAATAATTGTGCTGTTTTATCAATACTCCAGACAAACTCCCTCTGAAATTTAGGGATTTTTATAACGCCCTTTTGTATCTCGGAAATAAGATCAGAATATCGCTTGGAATCTGGTTTAGGTTGCTGGTTATTCATGAATTACTCTTTTCTTTTAACATTACCATGAAATCATACAGGCTTGTGGCTATGACTTCATCTTGCGATGAAAACCTATCTTCCCCTGCGTAAATTACGAATTTTTTTTGTGGCTGTATATCTGCGCAAGCTTCATGAAAACCGCGCCCAAGAGAAAAAGATGTCCCCTTTTTAATTTCAATGGCCCATTTTTCATTAACGCCAAATTCTAAAACAAGATCAATTTCAGCTCCTCCGGCTGTTCTATAATAGTAAGCACGCACACGCGGCGGCAAAACAGACATAATATTTTCAATCACAAAGCCTTCCCAGCTCTTACCTACAATAGGATGTCCTAGAAGATCATTATAAGAGCCAATATTAAGCAAAGCATGTGTAATGCCGCTATCTCGCACGTAAATTCTGGGTGATTTAACCAGACGCTTTTTTATATTAGCCGTATAGGGTTGAACTTTACGAATAAGAAGTAAATCAACCAACAAATCAATGTAGCGGGCTATACTTACACTTGAGACTTCAATATTAGTTGCTAATTTTGATGCATTTATATTTGTTCCCTGACTATGCGCTAACATCATCCAGAAACGTTCCAATGTCTCCGCAGGAATACGAGGCCCTAATTGAGGAATATCACGTTCTAAATAAGTTTTGATAAAACTATAACGCCAGTTCAAACTAGCATCATCATTTCCTATCAACAAAGAATCAGGAAAACCGCCCCTGAGCCATAGATTGTTCAAACCTTTAGAATCTTTTGAGTTTTTTGTATATTCTGTGGCATTAACAGGAAACATCTCAATATACGAAATACGACCAGCCAATGTTTCACTAGATTGCTTAAGAAGATCAATAGACGCAGAACCTAAAAATAAAAACTGCCCTGCCCTATTGCCTTTTCTACGCTCTTTATCAATCAAACCACGGATTGGTGCAAAAATCTCTGGCAAGCGTTGTACTTCATCCAAAATGATGAGTTTATCACTATTTTCTTTATGAAAAGCTTCGATATCCTTAGCCTTTTGTAAATCTAGCCGATTCTCAAGATCGAGATAAACAGAAGGAACAGTATCAGCAATGTCCAAGGCAAGCGTCGTTTTACCCACCTGCCTTGGCCCCATAAGAGCTACAGATGAATTTTCCTCTAAGGCAGAGCGGACTTTATTTTCAAGATCACGTTTTATCATGTATGCATATATAACACCAAATATTAATAATGCATAGTTATATTTTAGATATTTGGTGCTTTATTGATAAAAATACTGGCCTAAATAGTCACCATCCACCCACATTTTAACGTAATGAGGTTTTTCTCGCCTTACAGCATCATAATGCTGGCATTCTTCTTTTCTGATATTATTACTGGCTGGAGCGCAAACTTCTAAATAACACATCCCTACTATAGAGCCTACACCGTTTATACGCCCCTCTCTTAAGACATAACTATCATCACATGGTTCAAATCGTTCAAACCCAAGCTGATACCTGCCATCCACTCGCTCTCCATTTGGACCTGTCGTACATGATGATAATGGCGGTAAAGGTGGTCTTCCTTTTTTAATTCTGTGCCTAAACTCACCATAAGCGCCACCACAACCACTTGGGAAACCACCAGGTAAACAAATCCAAATTGCACAAGCATTTTCGGATGCTGCACGGGTATTACTCGTGGGCAAAGCGCCCAACAAAATTACAAATAAAAACCCCAGAATCCATTTCATACGCAGTACCCATTTAGAAAAACTCATTGATATTTAGTTTCTAAAATTGCAGAATATGCCGATTCACACAAGATTTATTATGAGAATATGGCTGATTTTAAAACTCTACATTTAATTCTTATCTTTATGATAAGCTTACCGAGCATAGCATCTGCAACGGTTTATGAGTTCGGTTCCAACGGTACAATTACAAAACATGAAGCCGTTGATTATCTATCAAAAAACCGACACAAAAACACTGCTCAACAACTTTATTGGCCTCCACAGAAAAAGGCATTTGATAAATACGTTGCAAAAGCCTCAAAAAAATATGGGATTAGTCCTGATCTTATACATGCTGTCATTTTAACCGAATCATCTTACAAATATCAGGCAATCTCTCCAAAGGGTGCTAAAGGATTAATGCAACTTATGCCAAATACGGCAAAACAATATGGTGTTCTTGATTCCTTTGACCCAGAACAAAACATCAATGGTGGAACACGCTACCTGCAATATCTAATAAGCCGTTATAAAGAAAAACCAGAACTAGCTCTCGCTGCTTACAATGCCGGAGAAACAGCCGTTGCTAGATATAATGGTATTCCTCCTTATCCTGAAACTAAAGAATATGTTGAAAAAATACGTACTGCTTTAGGCGGGACATGGGATAAAATTTATTCCCATTAATCGAAATTATAGAACCATATCATTTCTTTATCCATAATTTTTCACAAAACACTTGATATTTTGTGTCTAATATTGCACTTTGTACGACAATGCAAAAATTGCTATTTATAACAACTATCGGTTAGGGGGCTTGACAGCCCTAACAGGTATAAACTGAGTATGGGTAACTAATATAATGTACACTAAAGTATTTCTACTAGCTCTTGTAAGCTTCATCCTTATTTCACCTGACACATCATATGCACAAGCTAGTGGCGCTTTATTTGATTCCGGCACCAATTTCCTAAACGCCTTACTTGATCTCCTAACTAATGTTTGGGCAAGAATTATAGGCATTATAGCAATTGTCATTACCGGTTTTATTGCCATGACTGGAAACCTTTCATGGCGCAGAGCTTTTTTTGTGATATTTGGCCTAATTCTTGTTTTTGGTGCTGCCGCTATCGTAGATAGCGTGGCAGGAAACGTATAATTGGGGCTTTACAAGAATGGAAGAAGAAGAGGTCGATATTGACCCACTTTTTATTGGCATGACAAGACCGCCCATGATGCTCGGTGTGCCAATAGAGTTTTTCTTTCTAAATTTCATTCTTTTTGGAATTGGCATGGTGATGTTTTTATCACTAATGCACAAAATATTATTTTTCTGCTTACTGATCGCACCGCTTCATGTGCTTGGTTATGTGATGACAGAAAAAGACCCTCAGTGGATGCGCGTATGGCTTACTAAGTTTCAGAAATGTTTCATTACACAAAATAAGGGGTTTTGGAAGGCAAATAGTTTTAAACCATAAGGGAATCCGCAAAATGCTAAAAGCGGCAAGAAAAAAAGATATGACGAATGGGATTGCCGCACAGCGGGAACTCTCTGTCAGTCGCTTTATTCCCTACACAAGGCATGTTAATGATACAACCCTTAAAACAAAAGAAGGCTATCTTCTTAAAATCATAAAAATTGCAGGTATCCCTTTTGAAACTGCCGATCAAATTGATATTAACCAAAGAAAAAACATTAGAGCCACCCTTTTAAGAGGTCTTTCTAACAGTCGATTTGCCATTTATCATAATATTATTCGTAGAGAAGCATCAGATTCTCTAGATAGTTTCTTTGAAAATAGCTGGTGTCAAAACCTAGACAAGGCTTATCAAGAAAAGCTTTCCAAAAAGAAAATGTACATCAATGAGCAGTACATTACGATTGTACGCAGACCAGCCCAAGGTGCTGTTGGGCTTGCCGCAGAAATTGGTAAAATGCTCTTCACAAAAATTGACCGTAAATTTCAAGAACAACAAGAAGATGATGCACAAAAAGCATTGGATGATGCCGTATCCAATATCCTAACGACCCTTGCTCCATATAAACCAGAATTACTTGGTATAAATGAAACTGAAAACGGTACATTTTCTGAGCCTCTTTCTTTTTTATCTTATTTGATAAACCTTGAAAAAGTTAATATCCGCCTCCCCCGTATGGCTTTATCTGAATATTTGCCAAGCAAAAGAATATCTTTTGGTAAAGAAACATTTGAAGTACGTGGCGCAGCTCCTGATGATATAAAGCTCGGAGCTGTCCTGTCCCTAAAAGAATATGTTGAAGGAACTGGCCCTGGGATGCTTGACGGCTTGTTACGCCTTCCTCATGAATTTATTGTTACCCAGTCTTACGGCTTTGTTGATAGGCAAGCAGCTCTAGGAGCTATGAATACAGCCAAACGTAAATTTATTTCAGCAGAACAAGGAACTACAAGCCTTGAAGAAAACCTAGATGATGCCATAGATGATCTGGCTTCAGGGCGCAGCACTTTTGGCGAACATCACCTCACTGTTACAGCTATTGCCAAAAATGCCATTGGTCTAAACAATGTTGTCAGCGACATTATTTCATCATTTGTAAATCTTGGCATTGTAACAGCCAGAGAAGACATTAATCTGGAAGCTTCCTTCTGGGCGCAGCTCCCAGGGAATTTTAGCTATATTGCAAGACGCTCTCTTATTTCTAATAAAAATTTTGCTGGTTTTGCCAGCTTTCATACTTTTCCATCGGGGCAAAAAGCTGAAAACCATTGGGGAAGTGCTATAACACGCTTGGAAACCACATCAGGTACTCCTTACTGGTTTAATTTCCATGAACGCGATGTTGGAAATTTCACTTTAATCGGACCAACTGGTACGGGTAAAACCGTTCTCCTTACTTTTCTCCATGCACAAGCACAACGTTTAAATCCAAGATCTGTGTATTTTGACAAAGATCGAGGAGCTGAAATTTACCTTAGAGCCACTGGTGCAGATTACACCATCGTCCAAAATGGAACATCAACAGGGCTAAACCCGCTACAATTACCTGATAGTCCTGAAAACAGAGCTTTTTTAAGAGATTGGATAAAACTTCTCCTCACATTAGATGATAAAACTCCTTTATCTGCAAAAGATATTGAGATTATTGCTGATGCCGTGAATGCAAATTATGAAGGGCCTGAAAAGCATAGAAAACTATCTATTCTTTCACAATTGCTTGGCGGTCATGAAGTTACGCATAACTCATCTCTGCAATCTCGCCTTTCAATGTGGCATAGCGAAGGTGAAAGATCATGGCTCTTTGATAATGAGCAAGATGCTCTATCCCTTCAGAACAAGTCTATTGCCTTTGATTTAACCTCAATCCTTGATGATCCTATAAGCCGTACGCCTTGGCTTACATATATTTTTCACCGTATCAACCAAATGCTGGATGGTGAGAAAGTCATTATTATGTTGGACGAAGGATGGAAAATGCTAGATGACCCTGAGTTTTCTGCCCGCATAAAAGACTGGATGAAAACCATCCGTAAACAAAACGGGATTTTGGGTTTTGCAACACAATCAGCACGAGATGCCTTGGGCAGTAGTGTAGGCGATGCCATTATAGAGCAATCACCTACACAGATTTTTCTTCCAAATGCACGAGCATCCGAAAAAGATTATTGTGAAGGATTTGGCCTATCACGCCACGAATTTAAAATCATTCGTGAGCTATCCCCTGAATCCAGATGCTTCTTACTTAAGCATGGCACAGATTCAGTTATCGCACGATTAGATCTTTCAGGAATGGATGATTTTATTGCCGTTCTATCAGGGCGAACAGAAACCGTTCAACTTATGGATAACATAATCCAAGAGCATGGTTCAAATCCTGAAAATTGGTTGCCGGTTTTTCAAGAGTGGAGAAAGAAGATATGAGAATACCAAAATTACTTCTTATTAGTTTTTTATGGGCGGGGCTACTTTCTTCCCCTGTGAAAGCACAAGGTATTCCTGTTTATGATGCCGCAGGCTTTGCACAGCTTATAACGCAACTTGACCAAATGGCCGCAGACTACGCCAAACAGCTAGAACAATTAGACCAAGCCATAAAACAAACAAATTCTATGACAGGTACACGGGATATGGGGTCTCTAGCCAATAGCGCTCTTGAATCTGAACTTAGACAATATTTACCTACAACATGGCAAGATACTATGAATATGATTAATGCAAACGGCCTTCCTAGCGGTGCGCTCAGTACACAGAGCCTCTATAATGACCTATACACAACCTATATAGAATTCAAAGCCTGACAGTTAGTCATAAAGCTCGCATAAGAACTATTGAGGACCAAATTTCAAAAGTAACAAATGATAAGATACGTTTAATGAAAGAAAGCGAACTAAAACGTGCTAATGAAGATTTCAACGCCCGTATGATAGAGTTAGAAAAATCACGTAATTCAGCAGATATACTAACTACTCCAGTTATTTTTGGAACAATATCTATTTTAAATGAGACGAGAAAATGAATATTATTCAAGATATATATAAAGACAGAGAAGATCTTGCTCGTGTTTTAAAAAAGCATACTGGAATTCGCAAGATTGTTGAAGATTTATACCCAGATAGCGCACATTTCATTTATGAATTACTACAAAATGCTGAAGATACTGGTGCTACAGAAATCACCTTCATACTTTCAGAAGAAAATTTAATTTTTGAACACAATGGAAGAACCTTTAGTCGTAATGATATCGAAGCAATAACAGATATTGGTGAAGGTACAAAAGATAATGATGATGACAAAATAGGCCGCTTTGGAATTGGCTTTAAAGCTGTATTTGCATATTCTGAAACACCTCATATTTGGTCTCCAAGCCATTCTTTTAAAATTACAGATCTCGTTCTACCAAATGAAATAAAAGAACGATCTGACATAAAAGACAAAACACATTTTGAGTTTCCTTTTAATAATCCTAAAAAACCACAAGAAGATGCTTACATTGATATTGAAAATGGGTTAAATGAATTAGCTGAAACAACACTACTTTTTCTATCAAATATAGAATCCATAAACTGGAAAATTGGTGAAGAAACAACTGGAGAAATTCTCCGTATTCAACATTCAGAGCATCATTTAGAAGTCTTAAAACAAATTAATGGGGCAAAATCATCAAGCTCTCATTTTCTAAAATTTAATAAGCCTGTTGATAGGCTAGAGAGCCAAAATGTTTCAGTCGCATATGTATTAGACTTCTTACCTAAAATCCAACACTTTAATTCTAATAAACCTATTGTAGAACAGTTAAGAATTATCCCAGCAAATCCTGGCAATGTCTCCGTGTTCTTTCCAGCAGAAAAAGAAACTTCTGGGCTACGTTTTCATCTTCATGCACCATTTGTACCTGAACTTAGTCGTGCGAGCATTAAAGATACACCTGCAAACTCCCCCTTATTCAAACAACTGGCTACTCTTGTGGCGGAATCATTACATAACATCCGTGATCTTAAACTTTTAACAAGAACCTTCCTCGAAATTTTACCAAGCTCAGAAGATGTAATACCTGAGCGTTATAAATGTGTCCGTTCCTCCGTTATCGAGGCTATGAACACAGAACCTTTAACACCGACCCATTCAGAGTCTCATGAGCCTGCCCAACATCTTATTCAAGCGAAAGCCTCTTTAAAAAACTTACTTTCAAGAAAAGACCTTGAATTCCTGGTGGATTATGATGAAACAGCACCACAATGGGCAATTGGAGCCAAAGAAAATAGCCCCATTGATAAATTTCTAAAGAGCCTTGAAATTAAAGAATGGGGATTAGATGAATTTATTGAAATCATCGAGAGTAAAACAAAAGAAGATTATTACTCAGAAATTGATGATAATTTTATGGCGTGGCTAGCAAGTAAACCTATTGAATGGCATCAGCAGTTTTATGCCCTACTCTACGATGACGCTGAAGAGTTGTATCCGCTTAAAGATTTTAAAATTATTCGGCTTAATAATGGCAATTATAGTGTTGCTAGTAAATGTTACTTCCCAGGCAATGCCTTTGAAAATGATGAAATTCTACTGAGAATTGATAGTGGGATTTTTACATCTGGTGAAAAGAAAAAACAAAAGGAAAAAGAATCTGCTAGAAATTTCTTAGAAAAAATTGGTGTTAAAGAAGTTGGTGAAGCTGAACAGATAGAGGTAATTTTACAACAGAGATACACTAAAGACACAGAATTTCCAGATGACAAAACTCACTGGAAAGATCTTAAAAGATTTATTGACCTTGTTGAAAAACAACCAGAAAAAGAATCTTTGTTTCAGGAATATCTTATTTTTAAAATACACCATGAAAAGTATTCAAGATGTGCCCCCAGTGCTGTTTTTATTGATAGTCCTTTCGAGGAAACTGGGTTGAGTGCATACTTTGATGCTCTTAAAAGTGCTTCAAAATATCCATTGGATAAAAGCTATCTTGACTCTAAAATATCAAAAGAAAAAATAGCTAATTTTGCTAAATTAACTGGCGCACAAACGGAACTAAAAATTAAACAGGTAAGTTGCAGGAAAAACCCAGAAGTTTCATATCTTGTTTATCAAGCATCAGGGAAACGAACATATCATGAACATGATATGGATTGGGATATAGATTTTATAGAAAAAGTAATACATTCTAAAATAAGCAAGCTTTCTCAATTAATCTGGAACACTATATCTAACACTTCTACAACATGGTATGGAGCTAGATATAAAAAGAACGCACAACAAGATTTAAGATGGAAACCATCTCAACTTGCTGTAACCTTGACTAATAACGAATGGATTCCTCAAAAAAGTGAGGGCGATATAATCTTTGTTTATCCTAAAGATGCTACACAAGATTTACTTCCTGATGGCTTTGCTTATGATTCAGGCTGGAAATGGCTTGATGAAATTGGTTTTGGAAAAAATGCAAAAAGTAAACAAGAAGCAGAAATAAGACAATCTGAAACAGTTAAAAGAAAAGAAACTAACGCAAAAATAGTTGGTTTTAAAAATGCAGAAAGCCTAGAGGAAGGAAAATGGTTTGCTGATTTACCACAAGAAGAACGTGAGAAATACAAGCTAGATTATGAACGTAAACAAATGGCTGAATTACCTGAACATGAGCCATCTAACCCTGAGCGACGTTCTAACCGTGTTACAGAGCAAGCCACAGAAGCTTCTGAAAAAATCACAGAAAAACGTACACGCTCCGTTTCAGTCAACCAAAATGATGTAAAAGAGCAAGCAGCAGAATATCTTCTTCACCAATACACTAATCCAGATGGCGATATGATTTGTCAAATTTGTAAAGATAAACTGCCATTTAAATTAAATAACGGTAACGAATATTTTGAAAAAATTGAGCTTCTAAAAGGATTTCCCAATCATCACCCCCAAAATCATATAGCACTATGCCCGAACCATGCGGCAATGTTTAAACACACCAATGAAACCTCAGATACAATGTTAGAGGTGTTTCAAGAAATTTCTAGTAATGAGCTTGATGTTGTTTTGGCCGAATGCGAAGAAACAATATATTTTACAAAAACTCATATAGCGGATCTAAAATCTGTAATCACTGCCTCAGAAAAACCCACTCTCTCATTAAAATCCATACCAAGAGATAAATCTATCACAACATTTTCAATAGGAGAAGAAATCACAGTTTTAAACGGCCCTTTTTCTTCTTTTACTGGAATTATAAAAGAAATTGATGAAAAGAAAGAAAATTTAAAAGTGCTTATATCCATGTTCGGAAGAGAAACACCCGCAACACTTGAATACAAGAATGTTAGGAGACCCACCAATGATTAAAAATATAATCTTTTTTACAATATTATTTATAGCCTCCATTCAAAATGTAAATGCAGAGGAAATAACCGTTAGTAACGCCAATACTAATAAATATGAATCAACATTTGGAATTATAGAAACCGACATAGACAAAGCTGAGGCCTTATTAAGCCAAGCCGTAACCCATGTTGAAAAACTAGATTACGCTTTATTTCTTCACGCATTCAAAAAAGAAACGGACGATAGAAACAAAAAAATTCAGGCCATAATAAAAGAAATACAACATATTTCTATAGAGTTTTTAAACAAGAGTGGTGATAATTATGGCTTAGAAACAATGGGTGAAGATCTAATTGATTATGATGGAACCGACCAAAGCCTTATCCCAAGCCTGAGGATAGCAAGCTCCTCTGGTGCGGCTAATACTGATTCAGCTTTTTATGCCATACCATGTGCTGTTATTAAGAAAAGACCTGTCTTGATGGAATCAACAACAGCATACTGGGGAGGAAACAGGGACAATTTCACGCCCAGGTCTGGGTGTGAATGGGGGCGTGGAACAATTAAAAATTTTCCTGATAAAATAGTGGAAAAATATATTGTAGCATCCGAATGTTGTGATGGAGACTTTATAGATAACTATGGAGGATCTAATCGCTTTTCTTTAGCTTCTCAACAAAATACAGAACTAGGGGAATTAAAGGTAAACCCATTAAAGTTCTATAATGCCCAAGACAAGAGCTTAAACTTTACTAAACCATATGATGTTTGGTCTTACTTATCATTACATAACATGCAAGTAGCCAAAAATGTTCAGAATTTGTTCTTAAGTTCTGAGAGTGCGCTATCGAACTATTATCAAAAAGAATTTCATCTAAAAAAAGATATAGCAAATAACTCAGCCCATAACGGATTAATGGAGGTTGCTTTTGGCACAACATGTGGCAAAGAACAGCCAAAGCCAACACTGAGGAAGCTAATATTAGATGGAGCTAAATTAGACGGAATTAAAGCCTTTATAAAAAAAGAAACATATAAGGACAAAAAAAATATCGAGCCATATATAAACTGTGCATATTATGCCGATATTGATCCATTAATTCATATTGCTACTAAAAACAAAGACATTCTCAAATATCTATATAATTGGAGCGAAAACCTTAACCTCAATGAGGAAGAACGTGCAGAACTGGATTTGATAATGAATATTGATGCAAAAAATTCATTTGGTAAAACGCCCTTAATGACTGCCGCTCAATATAACAACATTGAATCTGTAACATTTCTGCTCAAACAAGGAGCTGATATTAACGCCCAGACAAATGAAGGAGATGATTGGGGACACCCTAAATATGGATATAGAACGGCCTTAATGTACGCCGCTGCGAATAGCTCTATAGAGCTTATAAAATTACTAATAGATAACGGTGCAATATTATCAAATAAAGACAGTAAAGGATTAACTGCTCGTCATTACCTACTGGGAACAGGCCCAACAGAAAAGAATAAGAACATTTCTGATGATGATATAAAAGAACTACTTACTATTTTAAAAGAGTAAATATCTTATTGGCTTTGAGGTGCTTCAAATAGCGCCCCAAAGCCAATATGCCATACTCCCAACAATTCCAAACGCCAAAGACCAAAAGAATAAAATACGTACGTGACCTGCAAATAACGCAGGAATAACGCCACCGGCAATCGCAGCAGATAAAATCAGAGCAAATCTAAGAACCTTGTCCCATTCCTGCGGAATAACCTGATATATCTGATGCCCTACGATAAATGCCCCAATAATAAACAATCCTAAAGCCCATAAACCAGTACGCTCTTCTTCATATTCCTCTGACGATAAAATACGCTTATCAACCCGATATTGTGCCATTACCCTCCCTACTCCTTATCTGATAAAGGTTTCAGAGATGACATTCCACGCACAATTTCTTCCATGAATTTATCAAGGCGGGCATTAGCCTGAGCCTCCATAGCCTCTGCTTCACCTTCTGGCACAGAAGTATTATGAACGTAAAAATTCTTCATGGATTGCAAGGCTATCTCTTGCATGAAAGCCATATCACGAGCCGTTTTCTTACGATGCTCCGCCAAAGAATAAGAAAGCTGATTATACAGTTTAACAAGATCCGCATCACGATCATTACGATGCTCTGGAAACATTGCATAACGCAATCCATCATTCACAATCGCAGAAAAATTGGGATTGTGGCTGGTCTTCATCTGTTTTTCTAAAGCCTTTAAAACATCATCATCAAAATAAACGCTTTTCTGAATTTTCTTTACTTTTTTAGCTACAGCCATTTTCTAAAGCTCCCTTCCCTGATCCTTATCTTGCTCCCTACCACGAGCTTGTTCTTGAATGCGTCCTGCACTTAATTCAAATTTTCCGCGACCAATAGCTTTGTAAACAACTGGAGTACCACGTTTAAAATCAGGAATTTTTTCTAAATGAGCCATTTGAAGAGACTTGCCCTTCATGGAGACACCCCAAACGCCTGTTTCAAGCTCAACATAACCCAAATATGTTTGTTGCTCCCCTGCCTTCACCTTACTCTCATTAAAAGTAAGATTTGACTGTCTGGCTAATTTTCTGCCTGCTTTATAGACTTCTAATTTATCTAAACGAAGCAATGCACCATCCCGCAAGGCAAACTCACCATTGGACTGAATATATGCCAAATCAAGATTAACAAGCCAATCTTTACGTTTTTCAAGAGCTGATGATATTTCAGCATCATACGCAGCCAAGCCTTGCTTACCTATTGATTGCTTATAAAGCTCTTTATCAAGCCAGGTTTTCTTACCCTTTGATACAAGCTCTTCTACAGGCTGGGCAGATAAAATATCCATACGAGGATAAAAGCGTTTGCCCTCATGTGCATTGATTATTTTGGTAATCTCTGTGCCCCTTGCAACAATATCCGCAGGAACTTCATAACGACCCTTACCAAGATTAACAACAGCACCATTTTTCTCTAAGGTTTCCAAACGCTTCTTATGAGCCTCTAAATAACGCTTTCTATCCTCTGGCTTAATATAGGTCTGCTCTTTTTCAATATAGGCCAAATGAACATGCTCATCATAAATACCATCATTTTTAACTGCAATTTTACTGATGTTAAAGTCAGATTTCCCAGTGGACTTATCGCCCGGTCTTATCCTAATTAATGATCCTTTTTGAATATCCTCATAAGCCCCTATTTCACCGACTGGCACATAATGAAGCTTTGCCTGCGCATCTCGCAGAACAATATATTTACGATCTGTAACCTCATCCATAGCACCTTTATCAATAATGCGCCCCTCTACGACACTACCCTCTCCACTCCGAATAGAGTAAACGGAAAGATTATCTAGCCCTGTATCAACACGGCTATAAAGCTTTTTAAGAACATCATCACGCATCGAAAGCTTTGCCAAAGTTTCCTGATACCCTTCTTTCAAAGTATAAACCCCAGGCGGATATTCAACAGCCAAACCAGAAACTTCCAAATATCTCAAACGTCCTTTTATTAAGCCCTCATAATGTGCAGACTTACCGAAATTGCTTTTCTTACGAACATCTATCACCTGATTATCATCAGCCTGTTTGTCAATAAAGCGATCTAAAGAAGTTACACGCATAGCATCAACTTCCGCTTCCATACTCTTTTGAATTTCATCAATGCTACGCTCACCCAACAATTCTGTTGCCACTTCTTGCGCTTTTGCCCTCACACCAAAAGAAATATAATCTCGACCAATAACCAGATCCTTACCACGATCATTTACACCCCTAACGATCACATGAGCATGCACATCATCCGTATCATAATGAACAGCAGAAATCCATTCCAGATCAGTTCCAAGATCTTTTTCCATCCCGCTCATAACTGTTCTGATATACCCTCTAAAATTATCAATATCATGGCCGTTTTCAGGAGATATAATCATTCTAAAATGATGACGATCATTCTTACATAGTTCATGAAATTCTTTTCCATCTACACCATCATTATCACGATCAAAAAGAATGGCTTTTGTTTCATCCTGCCCTGCTCCACTACGGCCAATATAGCGAACATGATGATAAAGGTTTTTAGCCCCACTGCCTGCCCCTACGCCAACTCCTTTTGTACGATTTTTTGAGACACTAATCTTCACAACAACGCGCTGCCCAGATGCCATTCCTGCAAAAGAATTGCCACGAAGAACATGCCCTTTTCTGGTTACACGCTTTGAGCTTTTTTCTGCCCCCAATCCCTGCCTATTTATCTTCTTAAAAAATGCTTTCCGAGGTGCATCATTCGTCACAATTAAAGGCTGCTGCGCTGCTGCACGTGACGCAATGTTCTCCTCAATTTCTTCTATGTCATAACGCTCTAACAGCATCTTATTTTCCATTCAAAAAGCCTTAAAGGCAAAAATACACTCTCTAACTATACACATTAAACAACACTATTACAAGAAATATTAATGTGTAAAAAAATAAGAAAATCCAATAAGTTATATAGAGATGCAATCTATATCTTTTATCTTGTGTTACTTAAATTATAATTACAGGTACTTTTAGCCTTACCCCTCCGAGCCTTCTTGATTGTCGCTCTCTGATAAGATTCCCTGTATTACACAAACAAAAAAACAGGCTTTCTTTTTAAAGCCCGTTTTTACAAAATGAATCTATTATTTTCTTATTACCAATTACAAACAATCGTTCCAATCCTGCCCTCTTTTGTTTGGGCTATGACGGATAATTTTTCCTCTAAAATCCGTTTTAGATAAAGCCTTTTTTATACGGCTTGTGATCTTGTCTCCACCTTCATCATTATCCGTAATTATAATGACCTTTTCTAACCCTGAAAAACCAGAAACAAAGGCAGAAATAATTTCTATTTGCTCTGGTGATAATCCTCCCCCTGTTGCTGTATAAATAGCATTCTGTAAATTATAAATTTGACAATAACTCAACGTATCAAGAACAGCTTCGGCAATAATTAATGTGTTATCCCCTGCCACAATATTAGAACGCCACAAAGTTTTTTCACTGCCACGAACAAAAAGGGCTTTATCTGCATTTTTCAATTCAAGCCCGCAAAGCTCGTTATCCTTATAATGGGGAAATACGGCGTTCTGATAGCGGTCTGTATAAATCCGCCCTGTGAAGCGTTTAGATTGAAACAACACCTCCTTGATGCCCCTACTCTCAATATAGGTGTGTTTTATTACAGGCTTACAATAGTAAAATATCTTTTTAATTCTTGCTGGATCTCGTTCCTGCTCCGGCACATCGGAAATATAACTTTTAGGATGGGGAAGGCTTGCCCCTCCCCCTATCCAGATATTCAGCTCTTTTGCTATTTCTGCAATTGTTTGATTTGTCCGATTTTCAATAAAATCAACAATTGTTCCATTGTCGTTATCATCAGATACAGAAAAATAAACCCAATTTGCCCCACGCCTAGAAATTATGATTTTATCGGCACCACTTCGCATAGCAATACTGCTTTTTGTGCTTTTCTTCCTATCAATTTCATATCCTAAAAATGCGGCATATTGCGTTAAATTTATCTCTTGCTTAAATTTTGAAAAATCGTGCCTTCTAATCATAGCTACCCCTTAATATTCGCTAGTGAGAAGCAAGACACCATTCTGAAAATAGAATTTAATTTCTTTCAGTGGAAAATCTGTATATTTGATTGTTTCTTTATGTTGCCAATTATAATTACCATCATGACAGGTCAACAATGCGCTTTTATCATCCTGAACCGATAAAGCCCACGCTTGAAATTCTTGCTCTGGCAAATTTATGTTTTCAAATTGTTCTGCAAATATTTTATCAATCAACCAATATGCACCACCTTTTTCTGCTACGTACTGCACACCGTCGGTATAAAGAAAACACCTATAAATACTATGTCTATACCAGTTTTCAGTGCCTATAAATTCTCTCAAATCGCTTTCACGTAAAGTTTCAGGGGCTTTTGTGTTTTGTGCTGTTGTTTCCATTGTCTTGCTTTCCTTTTAATTGTTACAGAGTGCATGTCGCATGCACTCTTGCCCCTCGGCGAGAGTGAGGGTAGCAAGGGGTAAGGGCGATTTTTCGTGAATTTTGGAGCGTAGCGGTCGCGAGGAATGGCCGCGGATAGCGGACAGGGGAAAATTATCGTGAAATCGGAAGCGAAGCGCCTACACCCTTCCGCGCGCGAGGCGTCACACGCCTTAGCAAAACAACAAAAAAGCCATTCCAATTTTTTGGAATGACTCTCTATTTCTTACTTGGAAATCCTAATTAGTTATTTTCTGCCGCGCTTAAAAATAACCCACCCATCTTCACCAGACAATCTAAACGACTCAACATAAAACCCCGCATCTTGCCACGCTTTTGCCCAGGGTCTACTTGTTGTATCTGCTTGATTTGCCCAAAAAGCCTGATATTGCTTTGCGGATTTAGGCAAAGAAAACCCTAATATTTTCTGAGCATCTGAAAATAAGAACGTTATTTCGTCCCCATTTTGATCTTTAAGGTAATCAGTTAATGGTAAATATTTTGAACTCATCTTCCTATCTCCTCTAATACCCTGATTTTCTCCATGCACATCCCTTACATCAATATTATAATTCTTCTTTTTTATGCTCCACCTTGGTTCTGGCTCTAAAATAAAGTCTTCTTCATATTTTAAAATATAAATACTTAGATTTTGATCAAATACACTTGTTACTCGATACAAAGGAATTTTTTCTTCGGTAAGCATCTTATACGAATGCTCACTTGAAACTTTTAGCTTCTGCCAAGCTATCCTAGAATCCGCAGTTCCTTTTACCTCAAGAAAATAGGAAAATGAATTTGGCAAACCAATAACCTCAAGATCTGCACCATTTTTAGGCTTGCTAAATTTACAATCTGGATATTTTCTTCTGAAATATAATTTTATAATTTCTTCTGACCGGAAACCAATGAGACCACTCCCCTTGCCATGAGGATACTTACTATTAAGCTGCTCATATTCCAAATCAGACAATTCAAATATTTCTTCTTCCACACATCACCTCTAGTTTCTTAAAATAACGCCCTGCATTAAGGATCGTTACCCGAATGGGACGAAACCCACTTCTTTGTGGGGTTCGGTGTGCTTGGTATCTGACCGTAAAACGGGCGGATGCCTTAGCACATAGAGCCTGACCGATTTGTTAAAATCGGGAATGCCCTACTTCTTCATATATCTAAGTTTTCTTGGGTCAATTAGATCATCATCATCAATCTCAAAGCCAAGCTCTCTCAAGCCCCTCATAATAATTACATTAACTGGCTCTTCATCATTGCCACTCTTCTGCCTAAGCATTGTCCAAACATACGCAGGCAAAGAAACAGCACTACCCTTTCTTTCCTTTTTAGGGTCACGAGGCGCTGTCACAGAAATATCAGGTAAAGATTTAGAAACCTCCCCCATATCAAGTTTTTTTGCATTTTCCCATCTATCATCTGCAACATACTCTTCTGCATCATCTAAAACTTCAGCCATAATTAATTCCTTTCTAATAAATACAAAGCTACTTAGCTAAGTAGCAATATAGCAACAAATTAAGCTGCTTTGGTTTTCTGAACCGCTTTTTCACCCTCAGTAAAAATCATATCCCGCACCTCGTTTGAAAAACCTTCAATTTCTGCGATTGCGCCTGCATTAGAGCCATAGGATATTGGAGTAGCCCCCATAAACCTAGATTTAGCAAAGATTGTACGATCATAAAAAATAGTGGAAAATAGTGGAAACTTAACTTTTTCAAGTTGCTTTGCAGTATGCTCTAGCACTGTAGTTCCTGACTTAGCTCTTGTAATTACAGTTTTACAAGGAATAGCCCTACCCGTTAGCTCTTCTGCTTCTTTAACAATTTCTTTTGTATTGATAGCCTCAATAAAATCATCCTCATTTGGTTGAGCTGGAATAATTACTAAATCGGCAATACCCGCAGATTTTAATAATGAAACACTTGCAACACCAGCCACATCAATTAAAAGAACATCCACTTGGTCACATAATTCTCTTGCAACGCTTATTATATTTCTCTCTTGAAGCTCTTCACGGAAAATAATATTTTTAAAATATCCCTTTTTCGCCCCCTTCTCATACCAACGCTTTAAACTCTTATTGGGATCAGTATTTAAAAGCCCAACAGTTAGCCCTGATAAAGCCCAACAATCCGCCAATATAATTGTTGTTGTTGTTTTCCCTGCTCCCCCTTTTCCTGTGGAGACGGTTACAATAGGAGTTCTGCTCATGATAGATCCTTTCGGTGAGATAATACTTGAATAGTTAGCTACTTGTCTAAGTTGCTATGTGTACAGATAGACACATGGATATTTAACAACCTTGCCAAATAACTATATCAATAAATTGCTATTTAGCAAAGCCCCTATTTAACTATTTTGCTAGATAGATAAAAAGACAAATAGCTTTATACGTACTTATCTACGTTGCTAAGTAGCTACATGATTAAATCTACACATAGCTACTTATATTTTATGCGTGCTGTACAGAATAGAATTCTCCTGTCGGTGCATCATGATGGGATAGAGTATATTCTAATTTTTTAATTTTGGGGTCATATTCACCTCGCAAACTCCATTCCGATGTTTTAGGAAAAGATTTTTCTATATAGTCCTCAGCACTATCCGCCTGTATTTTTACATGAGCAGATAAATGGCGCCAACCCATATTTCTGCCCTCTACATAAAAACTTCCATCGGGGGATATATCATCCAAAATAGATTTGAGATGTTCCTTAAAATCCTCAAACTCCCATTCCATCAGCTCATAATCACATATAACCATATTAAAGGCATCTTCTTCATTGCTTGCTGTGCCTGTTTCTAACAAGTCTTTTGCTTTATTTTGGGCCATTTCTGTTTCATCCCATATAATTTTTTGATTCTGTGTCATTATTCTTGCTCCTCATTTTTGTGGAGTAGGGGAGTAATTCTAAACTCATCGGCAGAATAGCCCTCATCAGCTTTACGCTCTCCAGCTTTAATTTCTTCCTGAATATCCATTAAAAATTCATCTAGTTCCGCTTGTGCTTCTTCTTTAGTGTCAAAAACTTGCGGAATTTCATTATTATCTTCATCACAAACAAGCCATGTATTTATCCATCCATCGCAAATCGTATAATGCTGCACTTCATATTTCATATTTTTTCTCCTTAAAATTTTGAGGTAGGGGAAGCGGCTATGCCGCTTCCTGCACTTGTTCCTGTAAAGATGAGAGATAATCAACGGCTTTTTGTGCCTGCGAACTAGCGGCAAATATAAAGCGTTTATCGGATTTTAGAGCTTTCAACCAATTTTCAATATATTGAGCATGGTCTTCTCTTGGGGTAGAAGAAACACCTGTAAAAGCACACGTCATTGCACTGCCAAGCTCTGCTATCAATTCTTCAAAAGCATAGATTTCATCTCCGAATTTCTTATGATCTGCACGATCAAGCCTATGATTTGCGCCTGTCCAGTGAATTAACTCATGAAAAAGAGTGCTGTAATAATTCTGTGTTGCACTGCTTGCATTTGTTTTTTTGAATATTTCAGGGCAGGGGAGATTGATATAATCACCTGTAACATTGCAATAAGCTCTTGGCTCTTCATGTCTAATATCTGCGCCTGTTGCATCTATCAAAGCATCTGCCACGGCAATAACCTGAATATCTGACGGTTCTACATTTTTGTGAAGCTCATATCCATCCACCTGATCGGCATTAAAAACAGTTGACCACCTTGCAAACATACGAGTTTCAGATTTTTCATTATCTGCGCTTGGTTCTGTTTCAAGTGTTTTCCAAAAAACAACTTTTGTTCCTTTTTGCCCTTTCTTAACTTGTGCATCCATATCCTGCCATTGGCGGTATGTTGCCCATGTACCAGATACAAAATTACGTTTCATTTGATGAACCCAAAGCAAGGGAACATTTACACCATGATAAAAATTGCCAGTTTTGGCATTTTGTGGAATTTCAGAGCATCCATGCCACGGTAATTCAAATTTATTCGTCAAGCCGTTTTCAAGGGCTTCTATGATTGCATCTGTAACACTTTGATATATATCTGTTTTGGTCATTATCTTGTCCTTTTGTTAAATTTAAGGTTTGAAGTGGGTCGCACTTATTTCCTATGCGCCGCATAGCGGCCTTAAAGGCGGTTGAATCGGTCAAAACCCAGATAGCCGGAGGGGGATCACCCGGGATTTTTTCAGGAGCAAAGCGATTGATAAAATTTTGGGGATACCGGATATCTGCCGTAGGTGAGCGTCAGCGAGGGTCTTGACGGATTTAACCAAGAGAAAAACAAAGAAAAAAGCATGGCTGTCTTTTCAGCCATTCCATTCATCTCATCAGCCCTCTAAAATAAACGACCATGGCGCTTGTAAAAAGAAACCGTTGCAGGTGTCCAAGCACAATCAAAACGTTCCATTTTCAGGGTGTCGCAACGCTCTACAAAAGCAGGAATACCCGCAAAACTAAGTTGTAAAAAACACATGTGATAACAAAGACGGCTAATATCTTGTGCATTGACGAGCATATGATGATTTGGAATATACCCCTTATTTTCTAAGGTTTTTGACATTGCCAAAACCATACCGCCAGCACCAGATGTTGGTTCATTCACTGTAATATAACCATGTGTATCAATAATATTAGACGCATCAATAAGGGTTATTTCTGCCATCATACGAGAGACGGGCAGGGGGGTAAAAAATTGCCCTGTCTTTGCATCTAGCGCACCGATCTCCATTGCAATTTTGCCAAGAAAATCTTCGCCCTCTATTACACCATTCATCACCATTACTAAAAATTCAGGATAAGCCCGAATAGTGTCTTTATCTTTATAACTAGAAACTATCTGCATATAGCGTGTTTCTAGCTCTTCTGCTCGTTTTTGATGAGCTGTTAATTTGGCGTAAGCACAAAAACCAAGCTCACAAAAATCCCAGAATTTTTCTGATGTTGATTTAGAATTATCGAGAGCGCAAAAACCTTTAATGAATTTCTGTATAGACATTTCATGTCTCCTTTAAAAATATTGAAATTTTGGAAAAAAAGAAGCCATCCGTTAAATATGCGGATGGCTTCAATTAATAAACATCAGCTATTATCTGATGTTTCTGGTGCTATATCAGGGTTTACAGCAGGAAAAGCCATAGCTTCGGGTAACCAAAATACGGCTTTAAGTTCATCTTCATTCGGTGCTTCAAGGCTCATAACATGCTTAAAATGTCCTGATAGTTTTGCTACAAGGTCTTTTTTCTTGTGCTGTGATGCACTCCCAAATTTAAGAGAAGAGCCAGATTCCGTAATAATTGTTTGAAGTTGCTCTTTATTCCTGCGTTTCAAAAATGCTTCATCTGGACGCCAGTAATCACGCATATCAACGTTCAAATCATGAGCAATACGGTTAAAGAGACTATCTTTATTTGTATCCAAACGTTCTTCAAAAATTTGACCAAACTCTAAGGCTTCAAGCGTAATAAGCAGTGTCTCAATATCTTCATCAGAAAGCTTTTGAACCGCATCATAAGCCTGCTCTAGTCCATTAGAAAAATAATAACCAAGATCACGCCATGTTGTTTGCTCATCAGTTTCAGCAAAAATAGATAAAAGCTTTTTGGCTTTCTCATTTATTTTAAGTAGGGCAGGAGGCATAAAATCCTCTTGCTCAAAATAAGATAAACAAGCATGATTTTTAAAACGATAAAGCTTATTTACTAAAACCAGTTCTTTAGCTTTACGTGGATTTTCCAATAAAGCAGACTGAACCGCTCCGCTTTTATGCATTGCCATATATTTACAAAGAGGTGCGCCGTATGTGGCTTTTACTTTGGCTTCTGCAAAAGGATTATCAAATGTTGCTGTATCTGTTTCACTATCAAGATCACGGTTAATAATCCCCTCATGAACATCAACCCTGCCAGAGCTATGCAAAGCAATAACAACTCCACCTTTTTCATCTTCTTCGGCAGGTCGATATTTCCAACTCTGATACCCATAGCCCTCCACAAGTTCTACAGGCTCAAATCCTTGTGTCTTGTATGTTTCTACCAATTTTTCAACGGCTTTTTCCTGCAAAGAAAGAAACTGCTCACTATCATCAAAATAGGTCGTATCGTCACTGGCAAAAAGATCACTTGTAAAAGTTCCGCTATATTCAGATACATCAAATATTGCCATAGCCACATTTGATTTTTCTTCGGTCAAATAATGTTTAATTCTATCAGCATCACAGCTTTCTAAACCCTCAGAAATCAGTTCTTTTTGCTGTTCTTCCGTTCCCAAAGTAAGAGCTTCTGCCTGTGTTAAGGAAATCTCACCTTTGGTTAGGGTTTTTTTAGCATCATCACAAAGATTTGATAAAGCCAATCTGCGCCTAATAATGCCCTCACTTAATCCAGTTTGAGCAGAAACATCCGTCAGAGCCATACCATCTTGCAACAAGGATGCTACTGCTTCGGCTTCTTCTAAAGGAGGAAGATTTTCACGTTGTACATTTTCTATCGTAGCAATGCGATGTGTTTGCTCTTCTGATAAACCCTCTTTAACCTCTACAGGTACAGAAAAACCCTCTGGTAAATCTCCTTTATCTGATAATAATTTCATGGCACGAAAACGACGTTCACCGCTGATAATGGTAAATTTCTTCTTTTTGCCTTTTGGTTTGGATACAACTAAATTTTGCAGTAATCCATCTGTCTTAATAGATTGTGCCAATCCAGATATTGTTACGTCATCAAAGCTTTTACGAGGATTTCCGTTTGAAGTCTGTATTTGCGTAAGTTCTAATGTTTGAAAAGTCATGGTATTTTCTCCTTTTGCTTTTTGGGTTAAGTGCATGTCGCACATTTTTCCTATACGCGGCGTAGCCGCCTTAAAGCGGGAGGAATTTTTTCCATGATCCAGACAGCCGGAGGGGGATCACCCGGGATTTTTCAAAGAGCAAAGCGATTGATAAAATTTTGGGGATACCGGCTGTCTGCCGTAGGTGAGCGTTAGCGAAGGTCTTGAAAAAAGGGCCGAAGAGGCCAATAAGACTTAATCCAAAATACAAATTTCACCACGAACGCACTACAAAATTAGCCACCAAATCCAATTTTGCGGAGAAAAAACACTTAATCACCGCAAATAATGCAGAGAATAATTGCTTATGCGGAGAATACAGGATATAATCACCGCATAAGGAGCGGAGAATATGACATACATACATGAACAAAAAGACTGGCCGGAATTTAGATGGAGTGCAGAGGAACTATCCTCACTTGTGGCAAATATCCGTCACAAACAAGGACTGTTACTTGGGCGTATGAGCGTTCTCGGCTTTCAGCTCCGCAATGAAGCCAGCCTTGAAATTTTGACCACTGATGTTGTGAAATCAAGCGCTATCGAAGGTGAAAACCTTGATCCTGAGCAGGTACGATCATCCATCGCCAAAAAACTTGGGGTTGATATAAGTGGCACAGCAACAATAAACCGTCATGTTGAAGGCATTGTTGAAATGATGCTTGACGCAACACAAAAATATGATGCGCCTTTAACAAAAGATCGGCTGTTTGGCTGGCATGCCGCTTTATTTCCAACAGGACGCAGCGGTATGCATAAAATAACAGTCGGTGGGTGGAGGCAACCAGAAGCAGGTGCAATGCAAGTTGTATCTGGCATTATCGGACGGGAGAATATTCATTTTGAAGCCCCTGATGCATTGCTGTTAGAGCAAGAAATGGATAGATTTTTAGACTGGTTTAATAAAACAAGCACAGATGATCCTGTTTTAAAAGCTGCTATTGCTCATTTTTGGTTTGTTACTATTCACCCTTTTGAAGATGGAAATGGCAGAATTGCACGTGCAATAGCTGATATGGCACTTGCGCGTTCTGATAACAGTCCACAACGTTTTTACAGCATGTCCGCTCATATAGAACAAGAGCGCAAAGAATATTATAATTCTCTGGAAACCTGTCAAAAGGGTGATTTAGATATTACACTTTGGCTAAATTGGTTTTTATTCTGTCTTGAAAGAGCAATTGAAAATGCAGATGAAACACTTTCTGGTGTTTTATACAAGGCAAAGATCTGGCAAAAAATTAACCAGAAACCCGTTAATAAAAGACAAAGAAAAATTATAAATCTTCTCCTGGGCAACTTCTTCGGAAAATTAACAACATCCAAATACGCGACATTGGCAAAATGTTCTCCTGATACTGCTTTACGTGATATTCAAGAGCTTATTAAAAGAAATATCATGGTTCAAAATCCTGAAGGAGGGCGTAGTACCAGTTATCAATTGGTCGATTTGGATAGTAGCATAACCCCAGAAGAATAGGTGGTCTCTCGCTTTGTTCATTGTACTAATCCTCTCTTTTTTGTGTTGAACGTGATGAGAATCACTATTTTTATCGTAAAAAATCATCGTGGATGAGCCTTTCTCCATTTTCTAGGCGTTTGAAAAGATCCTGCCCATACTCCACGTTTATTTTTCTTTGCCTCAATTTGTTCTAATTCATAAAATCCATTACTGAAAAATGTATAATCTATCGCCCAGCCTTGAAGAACCATAGACTTTGCAAGATCCCTGCCATTGACAAAACATTGAGCAATAATTCTTGTTTCACGTTTTGAACTGGGTTTTTCATCACAACGCATAAGCTCAGAATCAAGAATAGATTTCAGATAAGCACGAGCTTGACGGCCACAGTTATAATCTTTCCCTTTGCTGTTTTGGCAAATTTGAAAAAGTTCTGGCGCATCAATCCCCCAAAGCCGTATTTCCTTAGCGCCCCAAACAAAACTATCACCGTCTTTGATATATAATTTTGATCCTTTTTCTGCCTCGGAAACCAATGACCAAGCCCCAAGACTGAATAAAAATATGAAAACAGGGAAGAATCGGATAAACTTATGCATCGTATTTTTCCTTCTCACGTTTAAGCAAGCCAAAAACAGAACCATGCAAATTCAACTCACCTTTTTTGGCTCTGGTAGTCATTTCACGCAGATATCCACCAGGGTTACGTACCGGATCATGCGGATCTTGTGCTTTTTGATCAATAATCATTATACAAATAGCTGCACCATGTCGCCCCAAGATCTGACAAGACTGCCACCACGCAGCTTTATTAATTCCCAATTCAGGCAACAACTGGTAAGCTGCATCCAACAAATCATCCCAAGACAATGGGCGATCATGTATAGGAATTTGATTTTTAAAACGTTCAGAACAAGCATTGAGCATTTGTTTCCAAGTCACTTTGCTAATATCATCTTTTGTTTTGGTTGCAAGCTCTGTTTCTTTTTGTTCTTTGCCAAAAGTACTATCCTTAGCATTCCTTACGGAAACTTTCGGTACGCTTTCCTGAAAGCTAATACCCGAAGGGTTACTACAGGTATCTAATTTATTAGATTTAGTTTTGGTTGTACATTGTATATGGGGGTAATCTGTTTCCTCTCTGGAGGAAGTATTATCCGTTATTTCCATGTTATCCACAGCCTTAGATGTAGCATCAAGAGCTTCAATTAAACTTTGATATAAGGTTTGATGTTTCTCTAATAATGCCTTCAGGGCATCCAATCTATGATAGGTGCGTATAGAGTATGCAATATCATCATAATCACTCTGCATATCTGTTAATAATGCTTCCAGCTCACTATGATGGGCTGCTTCTGCTAATAAAGCACGAATACGAGCTCTTAATCCTGAAATTTTACGTTTATGTTCTCCCCATAAAGCCTTAAGAGCCTTTTTTTCTTCAACTTTATATTCAAGGGTAGAGATGAGGGAGGCGAGGGGAGAGAGATCAACACCAAAAGCATACATTATTCTGCGTGTTTCACGATCACGCACACCGTAACGCTTAAAATTACCTGAATCTTCCCAAGTCAAAGCGCCTAAAGCATTCAAAGCACGCTCTCTATTGCGAACCTGGCGCTCGGATATATCCAAATCTTGCGCTGTATTTACAACACTCTGGTAACAAATAGGCTGGTTGCCTTCAGTCCAATCAATCTCATCTGTTCTCACAAGATAGTATTCTAGGAGTTCTATAAGTTCCGCAGTGAAACCAGCATCCTTTCCAGCTTTTTTAATAAGTTTTAATGCATGAAAGCGATTAACGTCTTCTTCTAGGCCATTAAATTCTTCTGCTCTTTGTAAGCTAGCCCTAAATTTGGGTGAGCTTACCCGCCCGCCAACTGGCGGTTCATAAGTTCTAATATGTTCCATGATACGTTTCGCATAATTCATTCCCTGAAATCAGGCCGCAAAAAAGAGTAGCGCAAATGCACTTTTTTCTTGAACACCGATTCGATCAACGATATACTTGGATTTAACGAATTGAATAAATCGCTGATTTTTTAGCTAGACCGTGGTTGCCGCCGCGGTTTTTGCTATTTTGGGTTTGAGTTTCTGCATCTCCTTTCTATCAGTTAGAGTTAAGTTTTGGAAAGATGCCCTGGAAATAGGGCTGCTGTACTTTCAATAGATACGTATATAGGCAGAAAGCCGATAGACTACGTATCCGGAGAGATACACCATGACCGTTAAAAGATATGCACAAAATCTGTGAGTAAAATTCTTAATAAATTGTGAATCGATTCCCGATCAATCATCTAAGTATTACGTTATCTTAACTTTTATTCAAGGATATTTGGCAAAATGTTGCAAAATTTAGCAAAGCAAACAAAACAAAATTTTGTTTAATCGCAGAAAACCAATGGGTTGCAAGATTCATTTAAAGTCATGCTTTCTAAGGCAGGGTGAAGGGCATAAGGAATAATACCCCAGCAAAGTAAACAAAACTCCCGAATCTCATAAAAACAAATATGGCAAAATTTAACAAAAAAGCTTTAACAAATTTTGCAAAGCGTTATACTCGGGAAGCAAAGTATCTTTGCCTCTATATTTTTTAACGTGATTCTATCTCTTTCTCCACATAGCATTGCGTATTTTAACAAAATATAGGCAAATACGGCAAAACAGTAACAAAAAATTAGGGCAAAAGATGGTCTTAGAAAAAAGTGAAAATTTTGAAATTGAAGGCAGTGCCGTAACGATTAAGCAGGCTGCATGGATGGTGCGCAAAACGCCACAAACAATCCGTAATGCAAAAAATGGCAAAATTAAAGATAGAAACAAAGCTCTATCATCAAAAAAAGGAATTCGTGAGGGGCGTGAGCAAGACCTTATAGAAATAGTGGAGCTTGAAAGAGTTTTTGGCAAACTACGTTTTCCATCTAGCTTCCCTGGTGCTCCAGCTTCAAATCAAAATTCCAATAGTGATGATTCATTATCCGATTCTGATGCCGCCGCAGGTATTCAATTTTACAAAGCAGAAAACCAACGGCTTGAAAAAGAATTAGAAGACCTAAAAGTAAAAACAAGACAGACACAAGACAAACTGGATGATATTACAGCAGAGCGTGATAGATGGCATCAAGCATTCAACACAGAGCAAGAAAACGCTAAACAGCAGTTACAACTTCTTCCTGCTATGGCAAAAACAAGCGAAGAAAGCTCTGCTCATCAAAAAGAGCTCTTGGCCTCTGTCAGCAAATTAGAAAAAAAATTGGAAGAAAAGCCAAAGAAAGGGCTATTTGGCCTTTTCGGTAACTAAAGTGTAGTGATTTATATTTGATTTAATACTTCTGAAATTTTGCGCCTCTCAGTATTACTATCGGCCAAAAGCGGACACTAAAGCCGTTCTCTGTGCCTATTTTGAGAAGATTTTTCATTTGCCAACTGAGGACTCATACCAATAAGGGGTAAAGTGAGCGTAGCTGTCAAATGGGGCCAAAAGTGCTATGGATAATCTTTCAGTTTATAAAAACGGGAGATTTCCAGCATGTCCAAGGCGGCACAAGATTCATATTTTTGGCATTTGTCTGACCAAGAGCATCAATTCATAAAGAAATATCGTGGTTTAAACCGCCTAAAATGTGCGACTCTGCTCAAATACTACCAGATCGAGGGCCGTTTTCCTGAAAAATTCAGCTATATTCCTGATATTTGGCGTAAGATTTTATCTGAAAATCTGAAAGTTCCTGATGATGTTGATCCTGACTATGATTACATGGATCGCACAGGGAAACGCTTACGGCAGAGTGTCCGCGAGTTTTTAGTAATACGGAATTCATTACCGGAAGATTGGGAAACAGCACAATCCGACCTTGTTGAAGTTTGCTTTCAAGATTTTGATGCAGAAAACGCCTTGTCACAGCTTTTGAAGCAGTGGTTTCAAGATCGAAATATAGAGCGTCCGACAGTTTTGCGCGAAGATCGCATTCTCAATGCATTGTCTGTAAACCTTGAAGAGCGCCGCTATCAACATATTGCCAATCTACTCTCTGATACACATAAGCAAAGTTTGGATGGTTTGCTCAAAACACAGACCGGCGAAACATCAGCTCCATTGGTTTTGTTGAAAGATGATCCGGGCAAACCGTGCCTGAGCAGTGTTTTCATTGAGTTATCCAAGCTGGAAAGTATTGATAATTTGTGCTTGCCATTGGATTTGTTCCCTGCCGATTGGCAAAAACTGCGTAAAACATACCGTCAGCGCGCCACGCGAGAACCGGTGCGCGAACTTCGCCGTCATCCGGATCATATCCGCTATGCTCTTCTGGCTGCGTTTTGCATGGAACGGCGCGAAGAGGTTCTGGATAATCTCACAGATTTACTGATCCAGATCGTCCATAAAATTCAGGTTAAGGCTGAGCGCAGAGTGACCAAAGAAATCGCAGGTGGTGTGCGTGAGGTTTCGGCCAAGAAAGCACTGCTCTTTAAAATAGCTCAAACGGCCATCGAAAACCCTGATGCAACCATTCGTGACGCTTTGTTTCCGATTATCGGTGAAAACACATTCAATGATCTGGTCAAAGAATTCGAGGCCAGCAGTCCCTTTTACAATGAGCAAGTCGAGCTGGTGGCACGAAATTCCTACAAAAGCCATTATCGGCGGATGGTGCCGCCTATTCTGGACGTTTTGAAATTCCGTTGTAACAACCAGCATCACAGGCCAGTGATAGACGCGATTAGGATATTGAAAAGCTTGTCATTCGGGCAGCGGATATTGCGTGTTGATGTGCTGCCTATCTCCGGTATTATTCCAAAATCTTTGCAGCCTCTTTTGATTGAGGACGGAAAGATCAACCGGATCAGCTATGAAATCTGTGTTCTTCGCGCATTACGCAATGCTCTGCGTTGCCGTGAGATGTGGGTGGAAGGGGCACGGCGCTATCGTAATCCGGATGAAGACGTGCCGCAGGACTTTGAAGAAAAAAGAACGGCTTATTATGAAGGTTTAAGCCTGCCGATGCGTTCAAATGATTTCATCAACGATCTTCAAGCCCGCATGGAAAAGGCTTTGCGAACATTAAACAGCGGCCTTTACAAAAATAACAAAGTGTTTATCAGGCTGCATGGCAAAAACCTGGTTAAAGTTTCCCCTCTGGAACCACAGACTGAACCAGCTTTTCTAAAACATTTGAAATCTCAAGTCATGATGCAATGGCCAATGACAAGTTTGCTTGATGTGCTGAAAGAGGCTGATTGTCAGATTGGATTTACCAATCTGCTTAAAAGCTACGGCGACCGTGAAATTTTATCACGCGATGTTTTGCAAAAGCGTCTTTTACTCTGCCTTTATGCCCTTGGGACAAATACAGGGTTGAAGCGCGTATTGGCCGGAGGCGCAACTGTGACGCTTGATGAATTACGATACATTAAGGAACGCTATGTGCATAAAGATGGCTTGAAGGCTGCCATTGCCAAGATTGTCAATGCGACATTGCAAGTCAGACAATCACAAATCTGGGGCGACGGCACAACATCTTGCGCGTCTGATTCCAAAAAGCTTCATGCCTGGGATCAAAACCTGATGAGCGAATGGCATGTACGGTATAAAGGGCGGGGTGTGATGGTGTACTGGCATGTTGAAAAAAATTCGCTCTGTGTGCATTCACAGCTCAAACGCTGTTCTTCATCGGAAGTAAGCAGCATGATCGAAGGTGTTTTACGCCATTGCACAGACATAGAGATTGATAAGCAATATGTTGATAGTCACGGCCAGAGCGAGGTGGCATTTGCCTTTTGTGAGCTTTTGGGTTTTTCACTAATGCCTCGTCTAAAAGCCATCGCCCAGCAAAAGCTCTATCTGCCGGACAATGATATGCGCTCTGAACTTCAAAATCTCACGCCTGTTTTGAAGAAACACCCGATCAACTGGGAGCTGATTGCGCAGCAATACGACCAGATGGTAAAATTCGCGACGGCTTTGCAAAAAGGAACGGCGAGCGCAGAATCTATCCTGAACCGCTTTACTCGCAATAACCGCCAGCATCCGACCTATCAGGCTTTGGCAGAATTAGGCCGCGCAGTAAAAACCATATTCTTATGCGAGTATTTGGATTCAGAGGAAATCCGGCGTGAAATCCATGAAGCCCTCAATGTGGTTGAAAACTGTAACAGCACCGTAGACTTTATTTTCTTTGCGCGGGGCAACGAGATTTCATCGAACCAGCTTGAAGCACAAGAGCTTTCAATCCTGTCCTTGCACCTTCTGCAAGTGTGCTTAGTTTACGTGAACACAATCATGATCCAGCAAGTATTGGCAAAGCCGCAAATGATGAACAAAATGCGTGAAGAAGATTTTCGTGCTCTGACGCCGCTTATTTATGGACATATTACTCCCTATGGCTCATTCGATCTGGATATGGATCAGAGATTGTTTCCGAAAAATGATAATTTGCTCATGGCAGCTTAAAAACAGGAAAAATAGGGTCTATCCGTAAATTGCTGATTTTAATCGTTGGATTCCGGCAGTTTTAAACCTGCGTGACATAGAGCAAAATAGGGTGTACCCTAATTTGCTATGAGCATCGCCGTTTACATCCGGGTTTCGACCCACTCACAAAAATCAGATAGTCAAAAGGCTGAAATATCCCGTTGGCTGAAAGCGCATGGCCATAATTTGAGTGAGGTCATGTGGTACGAAGATCACGAAACCGGCACCACCATGAACCGCAGGGAATTCAATTTACTGACGGAAGCCGTGTTTGCTGGAACGGTCAAAACGATTGTGGTCTGGAAGCTGGATCGACTAGCCCGATCCATGAAAGAAGGGATCAATGTCCTGTCTTCCTTATGTGAATCCGGTGTGCGCGTTGTTTCTGTCACACAGCAAATTGATCTTTCCGGCACAGTTGGCCAGATGGTGGCCGGTGTTCTCTTCGGTATTGCCCAGATCGAGCATCAACATATCAAAGAGCGACAAGCGGCCGGAATTGCTTTGGCCAAAGAAAAAGGCATTTACACTGGACGGAAGAAAGGCACGACCAAAGCCAAGCCCGAGCGTGCTAAAATCTTGAAAGAGCAAGGGCTCACTCATGCAGAAATCGCACAAGCTCTTAACGTCACCATCCGAACGGTCGGCAATTATTTAAAAAAATAACTTCCAACTCTTTAAAACGAAAAGATATGCCTGATAGCCGCGCTCACGTTCGCCGCCTGTATCGGCATTCCCTTCGTCCTGATCGCGATAGGCCAATTGATAATACAGGTTTTCAATGCCACCTGCATTTTCCCCTTCGAGAGAAAAAGCATAAGAGGAAAAGTCTTCCGTATTCGAAACACCGCCACGTATGCTTACTTTAAGCCTCCTTCCTATGACTTCCACATGAATTTATTCTAACTCAGAACCAGTGAATTTCTTTAAAAGTGAAGGGTCATGGCAATAATTCCGAAGCGTTCTTTTGTATTCTTAAGCTCCATGATCTTAAGCCCCTTTTTTCTTAAGCGGCCATTGCTTCGATGGTTTGCTTGGCGGCATTGATTTTCTCCTCGCCATCCTGTCCCATAATACCATCCGCGGCAATCACTTCCACATTCTGTATACCAAGGAAGCCTAAGAAGAATTTCACCCATGGTGACATGAAGTCAAAATCGCTGCCCATTGGCGTTCCACCGGACACAGCCACCAAATACGCTTTCTTACCGCTCAGCAATCCTTCAGGACCATTCTCACCGTATTTAAATGTTGTACCCGCGCGCGCAACCAAATCAGCCCAAGCCTTAAACGTCGCCGGAACACCGAAATTATAAACTGGAACACCAAGCACAATCGTATCGGCGGATTGCAACTCCTCAATCAACGTATCGGCAATCGCCGCTAACTCTTGTTGCTCAGCTGTGCGTTCCTCTTTTGCTTTGCCATTGGCTTCGAAACGCTCCGCACTGACATAAGGAATATCATTTTTGCTTAAATCACGCTCAACCACTTCCGCGCTTTGCTCAGCAGCTAATTTTTCTGCAAGCTTTGTGCTTAAAGTGCGTGAAACAGACTCATCGCCACGAATACTGGCTGTAATATGTAGAATAGTTGACATCGTTTTAAATCCTTTCTCTATGGTTTTATTGCTGTTTGATGGCTTCGAAGTTGATATCGAGCTTAACCTCATCACCGATGCCCGGCAAACCGTAACCCATTCCAAAATCTGAACGCTTCAAGCTGCCCGTAGCTGTGAAGCCAACGGTTTCCGCTTGGGTAAATGGGTTTTTGCCAGCCTGATTAAACGTTACATCAAGAGACACAGGTTTGGTCACGCCGAGCAATGTTAAATCGCCCGTCACGACACCTGTTTTTTCGCCCGTCACCTCAATATTATGACTTTTAAACGTCACCACTGGAAATTCTGAAACGTTAAAGAAATCCGCAGATTGTAAATGCGCATTGAATTTCTCATCATCACCATCAATATGCGCTGCTTTCAAAACGATATCAACGCTACTCGCACCCGGGTGATCAGGATGAAACATCAATGTACCTTCAGGCTTTAAAGCCTCCAAAACCATATCGGAAAACCCGAGATGCGAGACCCGCAACAATATATTGGTATGGGCGGCATCGAAAATATAGGTATCCAGATGCTTGGTTTCAGCATGTGCCGGGGTGGCAAATCCCAGAGTAAAAGCCAACGCAGATGTTAAAAGTAATGTTTTCATTGTTCTATGTCCTTTCTTTTGAAACTATAAAAAAGAGCCTTCGTGAAAAGGCTCTTCATAAAAAAACTACGGTAAATCGAAAAGTAAAACTTCAGCGTCAGTGATAGCCTTGACCTCAATTGAATCTTCGTCTTCAATCGCAAAACCATCTCCGGCAGCAGCCTTCTCACCATTCAACTCGGCAATACCTTGTGCAACTTGCAGCCAATATTTGCGCCCCTTTTGCATTTGAAATTCGCCGCTTTCGCCTTCTGCAAACTTTCCCGCAAGCATGCGCGCATCTTGCTTGATGATCAGCGAGCCGTTTTCACCATCCGGCGAAACCACAACACGGAAGTTGCTTTGAAGTTCATCATCGCTAAACGACTTTTCCTGATAATCAGGCGCCTGATTTTCGACATTCGGCATGATCCAAATTTGCAGAAAATGAACCTCCTGCTCATCGGAACCATTAAACTCGCTATGCCGGACCCCTGACCCTGCACTCATGATCTGCACATCGCCCGGTTTAATAGAAGAACCGTTACCCATGCTATCTTTATGCGCAAGCTCACCTTTCAGAACGTAGGAGATAATCTCCATGTTGCTGTGTCCATGCTCACCAAAGCCCGCTCCGGGAACAACACGGTCTTCGTTTATAACCCGAAGAGGTCCAAACCCCATGTGATCTGGGTCCTGATAGTGACCAAAAGAGAAGCTGTGCATACTCTTAAGCCATCCAGCGTCTGTTGGCCCACGCTCATCTCTGTATCTCTTTGTAATCATGTCCATATCCTTTCGTTATAGGCTTAAAGTAAGCATACGTGTCATATCAGCTCATTTGTTTTGAGCATTATTGTTTTTCAATATGTTACAGAGTGTGCGCCTTACAAAACGATCCCTGTTTTTCAAAATTATAACCCACACTAACCAATTGAAAACAAATGGTAATTATTTTTGTGGCCTCATATGACACGTACACTCACATTACCCCTGCTTCTGCCGGAAATTTTTCGTCACCAATCCAGTCACGAAAACCGGATTGTTGCCTTTGAAATCCACCCTTTTCATCTTTAGCCTGAACAGGGTCCCATTCTTTTGTCCATTTACCATTTACTAACATTTTTAGTTCCTTCCATATTATAATTAAGTGGTTAAAGTGAGTTCGATATTCCATGGATCACGCACAGCCTTACCTGTGAGTGTGTTTTTGACTTCTAATTCTTGATCTTCAATGGTTTGTTGCACTCTAAGCAGAGCAGCATTGTCATTAAATTTCAGTGTGTAGCCTTTCAAGCCAGCCATGCGCTCTTCACGTCCTTGTGCCCCGGGAGACACCCAGACATTGGCCGCGAGATGGTGATGATAATCACCGCTAGCGAAAAACGTACCGCCGGGGAAACGCTCCATCACATCCAGCCCCATCACATCGCGGTAGAAATTCTCGGCCTTGGGGAGGTCGCCAACTTGCAGATGAATATGACCGATAGCAGTATCACTAGGCAGCCCGTACCAAGATTCATGAGGTGCGATATTCAGAAACGCATCCGTATTAAGTCCAACCGTATCCATCACGACGCCCTCTTCATCAAACTGCCATTCTTGGTGTGGACGATCCGCATAAACCTCTATTCCGTTGCCCTCAGGGTCTTGTAGATAAATAGCTTCGCTGACCAGATGGTCTGCCACACCAATGAGCGGTATTTGATCTTCAGCAACGTGCCTGAGAAAGTGTCCAAGATCTTTTCTGGTCGGTAAAAGAAAAGCCGTGTGAAATAACCCTGCTGCGCGGCGTGGAGAAGGATGCGCACCCGGATCATATTCCAGTGTTAACAGCGGCTTTCTGCCAGCACCCAAAACATGACCGCGCTGTCCACCTTCAATTTTCTCCAGACCGATTGCGTGCTGGTAATATGAGGAGACAAGATCCAGATCACGCACGATCAAATTGAAGCGCTCGACAAATACAGGTTTTGTATGGGGGTATAATATCTTCTTATCTGACATGATTACCTCCGACTAAACGCCTGCAGGCATTTCCTTGTAATCCGTTCCGCCTGCATAAGCTGGACTGAACACACTGAATGTTAATGCTGCAATCGCAGCCGTTGCTAAAAGTTTGTTTTTCATGGTCTTTCTCCTTATTTTTGAATGATGGTTTGAGGGGGGTTAACGTGAAATCCAGGCTGGTGCGATCTGAGTACCAAGACCCAATACATAGCCAAACTGGATATTCATTGCGGCCATTGGCTCAAGATAGCGTGCATTTTTGAGAATGCCTGAATTTATGGCTTCAAAGCCTGTGGCTTCAACGAGCTTCATCACGGCAGATTGTGCGCATTCTTTATCGCTAGCGACATAAACAGGTACGTTTTGTGATCCAAAATCTGGCCCTTCGTGTAAAATTTGTGCAAAGACGGTATTAAAAGCCTTCACAACATGCGCGCCTGGAAATGCACTCTGAATTTCTTCCGCAGCTGACGTATCGTGACCAACGGTTAAGTTCATAAAGTCTTCAGTAAGCGGATTGGTTACATCAACAATAATTTTGTCTGTCAAATCAACATTCGCACTTTTCAAAAGCTCAATAGCGCCATCAAAAGGCACAGCAAGAAAAATCACTTTAGACTTATCAATCGCCTCCGCAGTTGTAACGCCTGTGATGGGTCTTGTTGTTTCTGTATTCATTTCTTTAGCTTTCGCTTGCGCTGTAGCCTGATCACGAGATCCGAGATAGATCACATGATCTGTTTTAGAGAATGTTTTGGCGAGGCCGCTTCCGACATTCCCAGTTCCTAATATTGAGATGTTCATTTTACTTTCCTTTCTTTGGCTAACTTATATTTTAAGGATATAACAACTTTATGCGCACAATAAATGTTTTACTTTGCACTTTTGATGTGCATTTTTGCACAATATGGTGTAAGCTAAGGTTATGAATGAAAATTGGGATGATTACAGAGTCTTTATTGCCTTGGCTGAAGCAGGGTCTCTTCTGCAAGCTGGAAAAAATCTCGGAATACAGCACTCCACAGTCTTACGCCGCATTAACGCCTTGGAAGAGCGACTATCTGTAAGATTGTTTGAACGACTAAAAACTGGCTACGTCTTGACCGTATCTGGTAAAAAAATGCTAGAAACTGTTCAACACCTCAAAGATGAAATCTATCATGCAGAACGGGTTGCGCTGGGAGAAGACGTTAAACTCAGTGGTACGATCAAAATTTCAACAACAGATACGATTGGTTACTTCTGGCTACCTAAGAAGGTTACAGCATTCAAAGAGCAATATCCGGACATTACTCTGGATATAGATATCACCACGCGCCATACAAACTTGACAAAAAGAGAAGCGGATATCGCCATACCTGCTATTAATCGCCAGCCCGATTATATGATCGGGCGTGAATTAGAGCCATTAACTTTTAAACTCTATGCGCATTTAGGATATGAAGCGTCCGACATTCAGCCAGAAGATTATAGACAGCATGAATTCTTGCTACCAAATGATCAGCTGGCTGGCTTGCCAACAAATATTTTTATAAGAAAACACATAGACGATCAGCAAATTGTAACAACAGCAGATAAGCTCACAGGGCTTTATCATTTTTGTAGAAATGGCCTTGGTATTGCTGCCCTACCTACCTATGTCGGTGATCCAGATCCAAACCTAAAATGTGTAGGCGAGCTGCCGAGTAGCATTCAAACCAACAAGATATGGATTTTGACGCATCCGGATCTTAAAAACACCGCCCGGATCAAAGCGTTTATGGAATTTATGAGAAAGAATGTACAAAAAAACGAACCCGACAATAAATTCTTACTTACAAAAATTGTTTAAATGGTCGCAGAATCCAGACTTTTATGGCTTAAAGTAAGCATACGTGTCATATCAGCTCATTTGTTTTGAGCATTATTGTTTTTCAATATGTTACAGAGTGTGCGCCTTACAAAACGATCCCTGTTTTTCAAAATTATAACCCACCTAACCAATTGAAAACAAATGGTAATTATTTTTGTGGCCTCATATGACAGCTACGCTCACTTTACCCCAATAATCATCAGAAATGTATTCCAAGCACTCTAAACACATTTTGTTGTTTGCTCCATACTCTTCAAGCTCTGCTTGGGGCAACCATTTATCACACCGTCCGCATACTGTGTATGTTTCAGACTCCGCACAGATCAAGCATTTTCCTTCTGCTTCATAGTCGTCAATGCAATCACTACTTAGCTTAATAGAGTGATTGCCACACCAGCCACACCAATGTGGCTCTCCGTGCTCCGAGCTTGCGGCTAACCGTTTTATTTCTTCTTTGCATCTGTTCTTTACTTCAGCTAAGAGGTTTTGCTCATTGCGTAATACCTCCATTTCAGATTGAGACATAAGTTCAAACAATGGCTCTCCATATATTTGAATCCTGAGTTCATGTAGAAGACCGCATAAACGCACAAAATCAGCTTTCAGTGCCATTTCATTAGTTTCAAACTCATGATGTACAATTCTATTTCGAAGTTCTATTGCTCGCTCTAGAGCTTTTTGATCTTTTCCTTGTGCTGGGGGATAGCCTAAATGAGAGAGTCTTTGCAGACATGATTTCATAGATACGGTTCGCTTAGGAGAATCAACATTCTCAAACAGAAGCAGTGACGAATGCTCCGCAAGCTTTTGCTTGAGTAAAAGCTCCACCGCCTGAACCAATAACATTAGCGAAACAGCTTTGCGGTGTACGCTAGAAGGCTTCTTACAGTACATGCTAACAGCTTCTTTTATAAAGCTTTCACAGTTTTCTTTCAGCGTAATTCGTTCCATACTCCACCTAAATATTTAACAGTTTACTAAATGAAATCCGCCTATTTCAAATTTTCAAACCAACTTCGATTAGTTCAATGAAATCCTGAGTCTTCTAGCCCGTTCTTTGAATGCCTCTTTACCACCTTCTAAGATAGCGCAGACAGCATCACGCACAACAGGGTTCTCCAAACTTCCACTTGTATAAGATATATCTGGCAAAGCATTTGGTTTATGTGATCCGCGAGAAGCAATAATAACTTGATCAGCATCAGTATTCACAACAAGATTTGCATTGTGAGTAACAATGATAATCTGACGGCGGGCTTTTGCTTCTTTGAAACAGCTGACAAGCT
>Ga0316205_10000472_pt1 | contig 73830 bp, 69 predicted proteins | sample 3monthpyrite_MG_FD_204941 | JGI IMG/M metagenome (GOLD analysis project Ga0316205, IMG submission 204941) | Microbial mat bacterial communities from mineral coupon in-situ incubated in ocean water Damariscotta River, Maine, United States -... | ecosystem: Environmental > Aquatic > Marine >...
ATTTTAAACACAAACCCAGTCAATTTTTCTTCAATAGGCTTAACTTCACGTACATCAGAATTTCGTGGTAACGGTGCTGGTGCATTCTCAGTGAAGATATCAAGCAACTCTTTAATACCGAAGTTATTTGTTGCCGAACCGAAAAGAACTGGTGTTAAATCACCTTTAAGGTATTCTTCAACATTAAAATCATTACTTGCACCACGAACAAGTTCTATTTCTTCACGCAATTCTTCAGCCTGAAGACCTAATAATTCATCAAGGCGAGGGTTATCTAAGCCTACAATCACTTCACCTGCTTGTACCTTGCCTTTATGCGTTGCGCTAAATAAATGCACTGTGTCATTGAGCACATGAAAAACACCTTTAAGTGTCTTGCCCATACCAATTGGCCATGTGATCGGCGCACAGCGTATTTTTAATACATCTTCAATTTCATCAAGCAGCTCAAAAGGGTCTCGACCTTCACGATCAAGTTTGTTAATGAAGGTCATAATTGGTGTATCACGTAAACGACAAACATCCATTAACTTAATTGTTCTTTTTTCAACACCTTTAGCACAGTCAATCACCATTAAGGCTGAGTCGACAGCAGTCAGTGTGCGGTATGTATCTTCCGAAAAGTCCTCATGGCCGGGTGTATCAAGCAAATTAACGATCTTACCAGCATAGGTGAACTGCATCACCGACGATGTAACTGAGATACCACGTTGTTTTTCTAATTCCATCCAATCAGAGGTTGCATGGCGATCGGATTTTCGACCTTTCACCGTCCCAGAGACCTGAATAGCGCCACCAAATAACAATAGTTTTTCTGTTAAGGTTGTTTTACCCGCATCCGGATGCGAAACAATCGCAAAAGTACGTCGTAATGACGTTTCAGTGGTGATATCTGACATTTTATTTACAACTTAAAATTAAAAAGTTAATTCGCGCGCAAGTATTAGCGCATCTTCGTGACCATTTTTTGCAGGGTAATAGTTAGGACGTAGGCCTACTTCTACAAAATCCATTTTTTCATAAAGTTCAACGGCCGACTTGTTCGTCGGCCTAACTTCCAATAAGCAAACATTTGCATCATGCCCTTTTGCTACTTTCAACATATGTTCCATGAGCTGCCTACCATAACCGCGGCGCTGACTACTTTTCCTTACGCAAAGATTAAGTAAATGCGATTCACCCGCTGCTGCAGATAAAATTGAATACGCGGCAATCTCATCATCTTCCATTAGTAGCCAACAACAATAACCCACTCGCAGACAGTCATTAAAAATTTCTTCCGTCCATGGGAACTCATAGAGACTGTGTTCAATTTTTAGTATTTCTTCAACATCAGCTTGCTGCATTGGACAAATGTTTATATTGGGCTGTTGCAGTACCGCGCTCATGAGGATTCGCCTATAACAATCCGCATTGCGGTTTTTAGATCTTGCCAAGCTATGCGTTTATCAGTCGGTGTGCGTAGAAGGTAAGCAGGGTGGTAAGTTGCTATAACGGGAATACCTGTTTTCTTGTACTCAAACACCTTGCCATGTAAGTCTTTCATGCGTTTATCCGTATTAAGGATACTTTGTGCAGCAACACGGCCTAGAACTAAAATCATTTTAGGCTGTACTAATTCAATTTGCCGCCTTAGGAACGCCTCGCAAGCCATCATTTCGTTTTCATCCGGATCACGGTTTTCTGGTGGCCGACATTTAAGCGTGTTAGTGATGTAGACCTGCTCACGCTTTAATCCCATTGCCTCAATCATTGCCGTTAGCAACTGCCCTGACTGACCCATGAATGGTTGTCCCTGCTGTTCTTCTTCCGTACCGGGGGATTCACCTATCAACATCCAATCTGCTTTTTGATTGTCTGAACCAAACACAGTATTAGTCCGTGTCGCATGTAAATCGCAAGCAACACAAGCCGCTACTTGCGTTTCTAATTCTGGCCAATCCAGATTGTCCGCCATATGACTATCTGGCGTTTGAACGACGGTTAACTCAACGTCATTTGTTTTTTCAACTTGCGGTGCTGTTTTTATAGTGACGGCATCAACAGCAACTGGGTCAGACTCTCGTCTGACCCAGCGGGTAATTCCCATAGACTGTAGATACTGATCACGCATAAGTTTTATTAAACGTTACCTATTTGAGGATGCGAACGTTCAGATGGGCGAATAATTTTATTCAATGCATTGATGTAGGCTTTTGCTGAAGCAATGACAATATCTGTATCGGCCCCTTGCCCATTCACAATACTACCGCCCTTCTCAAGACGTACGGTTACTTCACCTTGTGAGTCTGTGCCTGTTGTAATGTTGTTAACAGAATACAATTGCAATTCAGTATGACTTGTAACAATTTTTTCAATCGCACGGAATGTTGCATCAACCGGACCACTGCCACCAGAATGTGCAGACTTTTCTTCGCCCGCTAGCCATAAAGTAATCTGAGCGTCTGGTTTCTCGCCAGTTTCACTGCATACTTTTAACGAAACCAATTTAAACAATTCATTCTCAGCTTCAATGCCGGCTTCCGTCATTAACGACTGCAAGTCTTCATCAAAGATTTCGTGTTTTTTATCAGCAAGATCTTTGAAGCGTGAGAAGGCACTGTTCACATCATCTTCTGAATCAAAACTGAAACCTAATTCCAACATGCGAGTACGAAATGCATTACGCCCAGAGTGTTTACCTAGCACCATACGATTAGCAGACCAACCAACATCTTCTGCACGCATAATTTCGTAAGTCTCGCGCTTTTTCAACACACCGTCTTGATGAATGCCCGACTCATGCGCAAAGGCATTCGCACCGACTACCGCTTTATTCGGCTGTACTGCAAATCCGGTAATGCCTGAAACAAGCCGTGAACACGTCATGATTTGGGTTGTATCAAGGTTTGTGTCACAACTAAACATATCTTGACGGGTACGCACTGCCATCACCACTTCTTCTAACGAAGCATTACCGGCGCGCTCACCTAGACCGTTAATGGTGCATTCAACTTGTCTTGCGCCATTCAAAACCGCAGACAATGAGTTGGCAACGGCCAAGCCAAGGTCGTTATGACAATGCACGGAGAAAATTGCCTTATCCGAATTCGGGATTTTTTCACGCAAGTTATAAATTAATTCGCCAAATTGATGCGGCAAGTTATAACCAACCGTATCAGGAATATTCAATGTCGTTGCACCGGCATCAATCACGGCTTCAAGTACGCGACATAAAAAATCTAAGTCAGAACGCCCAGCATCTTCAGGTGAAAATTCAACATTGTCGGTATGTTGACGTGCACGCTTAACAGCGGCAACGGCTTGTTCAAGCACCCGGTCCGGCGACATGCGCAATTTTTCTTGCATGTGAATGGGTGACGTTGCAATGAAGGTATGTATGCGCGCCGAATTTGCACCTTTCAATGCTTCACCGGCACGATCGATGTCTTTATCAAGCGCACGCGCTAAGCCACAGACAGTGCTGTCTTGCACAATGTTGGCAACAGCCTTCACAGACTCAAAATCGCCATTTGAGGCAATCGGAAAACCCGCTTCAATCACATCGACGTGCATTTTCTCAAGTGCCTTGGCAATACGCACTTTTTCATCTTTGGTCATGGATGCGCCGGGACTTTGTTCACCGTCACGCAAGGTGGTATCAAAAATAATTAACTTGTCACTCATGTCCTACTCCATACAATACTGCCGGCATTTTACCACTCACAGCCACGAATGGGCATGGCTCTACACCGGTATTCTACTGAATTTTGTCTAATTTTTACGTTTCTAGCGACCCTCGTCAGGGTATAGGGGTGTATTGTCTGCCTTACGGCAGGAGTAGGAATAAAGCGCGTAGACGCAATGTAGCCTGACCCGGGCGGGTCTTTGGGAAAGCTAAGCTGTGCGCTTGAGTATTCATGGGGAGAACTATAGCCTCAAATCAGGCATTTGCCAAGCCTAAGTCATGCCCATAATAAAGGCGGCCAATTGGCCGCCTTTATTATTACATCAAAAATAATACTAAATCACAGTAAATCGTGGGTTTTATTTGACCGTTGTTACAACAGGTAAACCTTGTACTTTGGTTTGGTCGACTGCTACAAAGATATCCCGATCATGAACAATGTTATTCTTTGCATATTCTTTAGTGACGTCAGATACGCCACTAAGAACAGCGGCTTTATTACCAAAGAACGAAGCCGTTACGGATCCGCGTATTCCGGCGACACGATCCCTTGTACGAATTGAGCTCGAGATAATATTAGATCCTTTAATACCACCGTCAGCGATAAAGCCAATTTTGCCATTTGAATCAGAACCGTTATTCCAGATGCCACGCCAACTATTCTTGCCAAAATCAACATCAATCGCAACAGCCGAGCCGCTACCCAATGTAAACCCGTTATAAGTGGCAACAACATTACCAGCATGAACGCTTTCAATATAATCAGCTGCGGTCACTGTGCCCGTTGCAAAATTAATATTCTCACTATTAGGGTTAACGTTACCGGTACCGTAAGCAAATGAAGGTGAATCAGCCGCATCAAAAATCACGTTAATGACAATTTTCTTACCATCGAGACTGCTTGTCTGTAACTTAACGACATCACCATTAAGGTTAACAACGCTCAGATCGTCAAGGCTTGGTGATGGCGCAGCAATACGTGCAGCGAATACTTTTTTCTGCTCTTCTTTCATATCACCCAGAGCGGTGACGGCATAACCACAACGCTGTCCAGCTGTACAAGATTCTTTGCGTGTCTTCATACCAACTTCCTTTCTAGGGAAATCGGTTAGTGCAACGTAATTCTCAGCCGCGCGCTTTGCAATCGCTTCTTGTTTAAGTGCTTTTGCGACAGCGACATGTTTCGTTTTTGCTCTTGCAGCTGCTTTTACACTAGCCACTTTAGCCTTTTTAGCTGCACGAGCTGTTTTTGTAATTGCAGCCTTTGCTGCAGCGTTCTTTTTCTTAGCGACGGTTACGGATTTTTTAGCGCCACTAAACACAGTTTTAGCCGCGTCCCTATTTTTCTTGGAAAGTTTGACGCTTTTTATTGCGTCACTACGTTTAAGCTGGAGATCGGTAACAATGGCAGCTGTCTTCTGCTTTCTCGCTTTCGCATCGCTGGCAGCGGCTTGAGCCTTGTCAGCTATCAAGGTCAATTTAATCAACTCATCTTTGCTTGTACCACTTGCTTTGATTGCCTTTTTTAAAACACGTAAGGCAGCAGTAGCCAGTGACTTTTTGTTCTTAAAATCAGCAACAATTTTCTTATTTATTTGATTTGCATTCTTCAAAGCACTCACAATCTTATTTTTAGCACTTATTGTTGCTGCGAGGTTTTGTTGTGCTTTTGCTAAAGACTGTTTAGCTATAGCAGCAGTCTTAATTGCATTTTTCAAATTTAACACCGCTAGGTCAGCTAACTTAGGTGCCTCGGCTGCTTTTTTAGCCGCTAGCTTAGCCGCTTCAAGTGTTGCCACGGATTTAGTTGCTGCTCGTTGGGCAGCGTTACGCGCCTCTCTAGCTGAAGCTTTTGCATCTGAAAGCTTGCGTGTTTCTACCTTTGCAAGATCTAACTCATCAGAAACAATACTCGCAATTCTCGTCGCTTCTAACGTGGCAGGTCCACGAAGCTTTCTTTCAGTTACAGGCGTGCCTTGCTCTGGCACCACAACATTTGCAGTAAATTGTCCCGCATCACCTGAACCAAATCCAGGAACCACAGATGCCAAGGTTGATGTTGTTGCGGGCGCACGTGGTCCTCCAGCCGCTGGTTGCACGAGTGCTCGCCATGGCCCCCAGCTATGTACTGAATTTTCATCTTCATCTGTAATTGCGAGAGCAGACGTCGCGGTTATTGCTAATGCAATTCCAATCAATATAGAAAGCTTGTTTTGTGTTCTCATGATACTACCCCAAATCAATTATGGCCTTGGATCCTTAGCCTAAAAATCCTTCGAAAAATAATAGCCCCCGCTATACGAGCACAACGTAATTCATGCTCCTTATTTGGAATTGTCTAAATAAACGCCAGCTGCATCGTCAATCCCACCGCATTCTCTATGCAAGCCGCCCATACAAAAATTATATGAATCCACGCTAAAGAGACGCTAAAAATAGCGCTACTAAAACTGTAAATACCTATTCCATTAGAAACGATATAGAAAAAATCGTTGAAAACTACTTTGTGGTTTTTCGTACGTTATAAAAAGATAACTAACTGCTCTAACATCTACTAGCTGCCCCACAACAGCGTAAACAGATATATTTAATCACTATAATATTGTCTTAAATGTAGCACCGATTCGTAGAAAATCTACTTTTTGTAAGCGATTTATTTAGCAAATATATATATTTTTTCGGGTATTAGATTAACATCAATGGATTACAGCGATTTGTTAATGTAAAGAAGAATAAATTTAAGTTTAACAATGTCTCATCGAATCTCTCTGGATCTAAAAAGGCGGCCTATTAGGCCGCCTTTTTAGTTAACTAGCGATAATGTATCGTTATTTGACGCCGCCAACAGCGGGTAATGCACCGCTAACTTTATTCGGATCAGCTGTAACGTATATATCTGTACTCTTACCTTCCGTATAAACTGCTGTGGTTTTGATAACATCATACACACCGGCTAATACACCACCATCACCACCATAGAACGAACCCTCAACGACTCCGGATATTGCTGAGGCATCTCCTGCCGACACCTCGGTTGAAACAATGTTCACACCATTGATCGTACCGCTGGCTTCAAAACCAACTTCACCCGTTACAACATTTACATTACCGATCATAGATTGCTGGGTTATGCCATCTGTGCCACCGTTAAAGCTACCTTCCCAAGTACCTTGACCAAAATCAACCGTGATATTTACCTCTGTGTTACTACCGAGTGTTCGGCCTACATAGTCGGCTTCAACGTTACCAAGATTTAGAGTACTTAATTCATCAAGGCCTGTGCTTTCTCCATAAACGAATAATGCATTCGTAGGGTTAGAATCAAACGTTCTAGACTGCCCATAGGCAAAAGGTGTGCCTTTGACATTAACTGAGTAGCCATTAATGCTTGGTTCATCCTTCATCGTTCTTCTCGTTGACCAACCTACTACATCCCTGTCAAAAGAATTAAAAGACACGTTTGCATTAGCGATTGTCTGCGACAAATCAGTTGTATTGCTGTTAATTGCTAATGAAGTTGTTGTCATTCGAGCCACATTATTCAAAACGTTGGGGAGCGACGTTAGAGCCTGCATACCTGGGCCTGGATCAGGAATTGGGTTAAGCGTCGGTGTCGCCCTTTGTGGAGGGGTCGTATTTAATCTTGGAGCGACATTTATAGCAGCTACTCTGATTTTTTCGTTAGCCTGCATATCAATCAAGGCGTAACCACAATTTGATCCCGCTACACAGATATCAGAAACTGCAGGTGTCGTCGTTGTATCGTCAGGGATGTCAGGAACAATTGCTGTAAACCGACTAGTATCACCCGCGCCAAAGCCTGGTACAACTGGTCCCGCAAGCGTTTGTGTTCTAACCTGAGGTCCACCAGCCGCTGGTTGAACGAGCGTGGCCCATGGGCCCCAGCTACGTACTGAGTCTTTTTCCTCATCCTTAGCAACTGCAAATCCTGATGTTGCCACTGCTGCTAGTGATAACGCGACTAATTTTGAAAGTGTTTTTACCCTGTTCATAATGTATTCCCCGCTTAACCCTTTATACACATAGTGTGACGATGCTACCTATGGTCTAGAAGTCTCTAGACAATGTAACGCTGGTTACTTCTCGATCGTATGTAAAAATATCAACATTTGAGCGATTATCCGTATTACTGTAACTACCCTTTAATACCCACTTATCTAAATATTTATTACTGAACTGATGGCGAAAACCCACAACAAAACGTTCTTCGCGTTCATCACGTTTTTCATTAAATAAAAATTCAGGATCTTCATGTTTGGAATTACGCTGGCTAAAACTTGCATATAACGAGCCATTTTCCCATGCTTCCCAGTTAGCACCGAGGAACACATTTGTACCATCACGGCTGAAACGGTCGTCGTCTGCGTCCTCATCAAACAAAGTTAAGCCCGCTTGAAGCGAAACCTTGCCATTCATGTAGCGCTTACCTAAGACAACTCCAATCGATTTATAAAAACTATCTCGAACTTCATCATTGCTTTGTTTATAATCTCGATCTGCAAGCGACGCATTGACCGTAAGCTCGGTAGTTTTATTCAACTGCCAAGTAATACTAGGCAACAGTGATGTATAGAAAGCCAGCGCGTCACTACCTAACTCAATATTGTCTACACGTAAATTAAGATTTGCACGCCATTCTAAAGGTGCAATAAATGCTAATCCTGTACTTAAGCTGACCACATCAAGATTGAATTCTGACAAGTCATTATATTGTTTACTGTATATAGAGGCTTGTGATTGCCACAACACTGCCGCAGACTTACCGCCAACCCTGACAACCTTGCCTGTCTGATAGCTATAATTAAATGTGCCAGAAAGCGTAACGGCGCCATCACTTTGTGGCGATGAACCTGCCGCTAATCGTAACGTTTGCGTACCAATATTAACCACGTCTGAGCTTGGACCTACATTCACATTCGTGTCGTAAAGGTAACCGCCCTCAACAGAAACACTGTATGTACTACCTACTTTTTCGAAACGTGCTTTTTCTGACTTAATTTTGGCTAAAAAAGCAATGATCGATAAACGAACAGTTGCCGGCGTTTTAGGATCTGCCAGTACTTTTTTAGCATTTTGCTCAGCTTCTTCGAACTGCGTAGCGCGATAATAAGCAACGGCCAGTTCTAGTCGTGCCCGGTGTAACGTAGGCTCCTGACTAAGTATTGATTCGAAGATGACAATAGAGTCATCCAAGTTACCCTTGTCTCTTTCTGATACCGCTTTCTTAAAATCTTCCTCAACATCAGCCCCCATGGCCTGACCTGCAAAACTAAAAGATAAATTTGCAATAACGAATAAAACGCCAAGCTGACGTAGCGTGAATTTCATAAATCTAACCCTTATAACTAGTTAACGAACTTAAACTATTACGGGAATATTGTTTTTTTTAACGAATGTTTATGGGAAAAATGTTCGGTTCCCACACAAGCCGAACAATGGCGCATTTTACCTAGATGACACATTTTATACAATGTTACTGACCAGATTTAAATCCATGACATATTTGCGGTTTTACCGCATTACGCGCAGTCATTAGCTTGTAAATGGCTTGTTCCATAATATTGAATTAGAATCAGATAATTACATGAGGAACTTAATGTGACTGGCAAGCAAATAAATCGCTTTTACCCTGATTATTGGCAGAAACGCTATATGCTCTTAATGGCTGCCTGCTTGCTTTTCACCGCTATGGTCTCTAACACGGCTCAAGCAAGAGGCTTATTTGGCAGTATCGAGTCAAATCAACGTGGTTTAGAGATATTTCCTCAATGGTTAAGTGTTTTAGAGCGACATGTTCTCGAAGATACCCCAGAGGGTAACTGCAATAGTAACCGCTTCAATCGTTGCCATCTAAAGCAATGGTTAAGCTATCTTGAAACACTTAAAGGTCAAGATACACGCACACAGCTAAAAAATATTAATCTCTATGCCAATAAAAAAGAATATATTCTCGACATTGATAATTATAACCTTGATGACTACTGGGCGATCCCGAAGCAATTTCTTCAGCGCGGCGGGGATTGCGAAGATTATGCGATAACTAAGTTTCTTTCTTTGCGGTGGCTTGGACTTCAACAGCTAGCAACTCGGATTGTTGTTCTGCAAGATGCGAATTTAGGTATCCCGCATGCTGTGTTAGCGGTTTACCTAGACGGCGACACTTTAATTTTAGACAATCAAGTTAATGAGGTTATATCACACAGAAATATTCGCCATTACATCCCCATCTACTCAATTGATGAAAAACAATGGTGGGTTCATTTGCCATCATGAATACCGTTTAACAAAGGAATAGGTAGCTATGAAGTCGGTATTAGCACAGCAAAATAAGCTTTCGAAATGGTTGGCGCTTTTCTTATTAATCACCATCGCGATTATTGGCGTCGCACTGATCAACAAGTTGTCCACAAGCGAATACAACCGGGACATAGAGAACTGGCAATACCGATTATCTTTAATGGCCGATGTACGCGAAGACTTAATACTTAACTGGATGTCATCACAATTTAATACCTTAACGTCCCTAGCAGAAAATCAATCATTGCAACTTTATCTATCACAAATATCCAGAACCGATATTAAAGACGATAATGACGTGCAGGCTGCTCAAAGAGTTTATCTTTCCAACCTACTCATACAAACGGCAAAAAATGGTGGATTTTCTGATGCAATTGCACCTACCAGCATTAAGGCAAATGTTCCTACTACAAAACATTCCGGCATTGCGATTGTAACTGCCGATGGCAAAGTCGTAGCTGCCACCCCCAGCATGCCACTACTTGATAAACTAACCATTGAAAAGGCGACCCAGACAGCCAACGGAAAAGACAAACAGATACGTGATATTTACTTAAATGAGAATAACGAACACGTGATTGTTTTTATTGTGCCTGTACCCAGCATTACCAAATCAGGCACCACCGCCAGCATCGTCGGCATAAGAACACTCCGTGATAGTTTGTACCCTTTACTGAGTAGCGAGATATTCAGCACACAAAGTGATGATTCTATTTTAGCGCGTAGGCATCAGGGCTCTGTTGTTTACTTAAACAAGCAGAACAACAACCATCATAATATGTTCCTAAAACTCCCTCGTAACCCTGAAAGTCTTGCTACTGCTTATGCACTAGATAACCCAGGCGCATTTTCTATCAAGAAAAACTACGCGGGAAAAGAAGTTCTATTTATCAGTCGAACAATAAAAGATACTAACTGGTTATTATTACAAACCGTTTCTACAACCGAAGCCTTAAAAGGTTCTGATACACGCAGGCAAACGCTTATCACTTCCTTTTCTCTTGGGCTAGCTGCATTGCTATTTATTCTTATTGCATCATGGCGCCATGGTGCCAGTCTCTACGCACAAAAATATGCGGCTGTTATGCAAGAAAAGTCGGCACTCCTCAGCCAACAAAAAGACGTTCTTCAAAACGTTACCGATAACATAGGTGACTTGATCTTAATTATTGATCCTCAACTACATGTACAATTTTCAAACCAATCCATTGCATCGATCTACAACCTAAAACCAGAAGATCTAATCGACAAGAGTATTGCTGCTAGTTTTGGACATGAAACAGGAAAAATAATTTCTGACAATGTTACTCAATCGCATGAGGACAGTCGCATTATCGTCACGGTTAATGAATTAATATTTAATGATACTAAGCGGGTTTACCATTGCAGCTTCATTCCCATTAATGAATATAATACGCTCATTGTTCTACATGACATCACTGATTTAAGAAATGCTGAAGACAAACACAAGCGTTTAATGAAACATCTCGTACAAACGTTAACACGTGTTATCGACAGCTATGTTCCGGATAGCGCCAATCATTCAGAAAAGGCGACTAGGCTTTCCCGTTTAATTGCCAAAGAGATTAATCTTTCCGACGCGGATACTGAAACACTTGAGCTTGCTGCATGCCTAGCAAATATCGGCAAACTATTTATTCCTAGAGAGATCTTAGAAAAGACATCAGAACTTACTGATGAGGAACGTAATACCTTGCAGACCACCATTAATCAAACATCAAGCATCCTGGTTGATTTAGAGTTTGATGGGCCAGTCCTTGAAACCATTGCTCAGAAAAATGAGCATATTGACGGCAGCGGTTATCCGGGTGGGATTAGTGGTGAACAGATTTTGATGACAGCACGAATTTTAGCTGTGGCTAACGCATTTGTTGCGATGCAAAGTCCTCGCGCTTATCGGAAACCATTGTCGACCAAAAATATTTTAGATGAGCTATATAAAGAATCAGGAAAACTATATGACCAGCAAGTTATTGCTGCGCTAATGCATGTGACTCAAAGCAAACAAGATTTTTTATAAGTAAAAAACTAATTAAGCGGCCTTATTTGTTTCGTTTTTTTCTTTTCGGCGTTGTTTAAACTTCACTAATGCCATTACTGGCCCTGAAATAGCGTAGATAAAGAAACCAGAAAATAACATGACAGGCGGGTGCAAATAAATGACGGCAAAGGCTAGCATTAAAGCAACGATAACCATAAATGGTACCTTGCCACGTAAATCAAATTGTTTGAAACTGTGATAACGAATATTAGTGACCATCAAAACACCGGCACCGATACTAACAGCAATTGCAATTAAACTTTTATCCGTTCCTTCCCAACCCAGATCGACACCGAGCCAAACAAAACCAGCAATTAATGATGCGGCAGCAGGACTTGCTAAGCCTTGAAAATAACTTTTATCGGCTACGCCCACTTGTGTATTGAAACGGGCCAAACGTAATGCAGCACAAGCAGCAAAAACAAACGCGGCCAGCCAACCTACTTTTCCTAAAGAAGTCAGTGCCCATTGATGAATAACCAGTGCAGGTGCTAAACCAAATGAAACCATATCGGCCATGCTGTCATACTCAGCGCCAAAATCGCTTTCTGTATGTGTCATTCGCGCTACACGACCATCCATGCCATCCATGATCAAAGCAATAAAGATAGCTATCGCCGCATTTGAAAAGTGTCCATCGACTGCCGCAATAATGGCGTAGAAACCGGCAAACAGCCCTGCCGTCGTAAACAGATTTGGCAGCAAATAAATACCTTTGCTACGTTGTTTATGAATGTTTTCTGGCTCAGTCATGAAGGTGACCTTAAGTTGCTACAATGGCTAAATCATAACAGGAAAATTTCATCCTGCCGATTCTAAAACAATGAATATGAACTAATGATGATGAATAAAATGCGCTATAGGTTGTTCGCCTGCTATCACTCGGTCTCCGACTTTTACGTCAATCCTTGCGTTTTCAGGTACATAAACTTCAATTGTTGCGCCAAAACTCATAAAGCCGCAGCGTTGTCCCTGCCCGAGGCGTTCACCAATCTGTACGTAACAACGCGGTCTCGACACAATACGACCACGGTAGATAGCCAATAACACATTATCGTCTTCATCTGTCTTAATCCACTGAGCAAATTGCGGTGAATCAGAAACAGTTGTTTCACTATCAACATACCATTGATGCTCGACCTTTCCTTCAATGGGGCTACGAATTGAGTAAATATCAAGGATACCCATACCCAATACGATCTTTTTTGCATTTCGGTCAATAAAGCCATCGCGCGTGTCTTCTATCGCCAAGACCTCAGCATCAACAGGGCTTAATACGGCTAAGGGCTCGGGAGGTATATGGCGTGTTGGATCACGAAACATAAAAACCAGTAGTAACGGCACCAGCCAAAGTGGTGACATTTCTAACCAACCAAAATTATAACCAACTATACCCGCCGCGATAAAACTCAGCGCGATAAAAACATGCCCTTCATTAGCTATTAATTGATGTCGATTTGTTAGAGCCATAGTATTCGCTAACCTGTAAAAACAAATGCGGTCATAAAGACCGCATTGCTAATAACGTACTCAATATCTTAGTTTTTACTTTTATCGACTAATGCATTGGCTGTGATCCAAGGCATCATACTGCGTAACTTCTCACCTGTTTGTTCAATCGGGTGAGCCGCATTATTACGACGGCGAGCCGTCATTTCAGGGTAGTTACTCTGTCCTTCAAGAATAAAGCGTTTCGCGTATTCACCATTTTGGATATTTTCCAAACATTCACGCATAGCCCAACGGCTTTCTTCGTTGATGATCTTGTTACCCGTTACATATTCGCCGTACTCTGCATTGTTTGAGATAGAGTAGTTCATGTTGGCGATGCCACCTTCGTACATTAAATCAACAATCAACTTAAGTTCGTGCAAACATTCGAAGTACGCCATTTCAGGCGCATAGCCTGCTTCTGTTAATGTTTCAAAGCCTGCTTTAACCAGCTCTACTGCACCACCACAAAGTACTGCTTGTTCGCCAAATAAATCTGTTTCAGTTTCATCTTTAAATGTTGTTTCAATGATACCAGTACGACCACCGCCAACACCTGAGGCATAAGATAAAGCAACGTCTTTTGCTTTGCCTGATGCGTCTTGGTAAATAGCGATAAGATCCGGAATACCACCACCTTTCACAAATTCACTTCGCACTGTATGGCCTGGTGCTTTAGGTGCAATCATGATGACATCGAGATCAGCGCGCGGCACAACCTGGTTGTAGTGGATAGCAAAACCATGAGCAAATGCTAAGGTTGCACCTTTTTTAATATTTGGTTCAATTTCTTCTTTATATAATACTGACTGGAATTCATCTGGTGTCAGAATCATAACAAGATCAGAACTTGCTACTGCTTCGGCAACGCCTTTAACAGCTAGGCCCGCTTCTTGTGCTTTCTTAGCCGAAGAAGAACCTTCGCGTAAACCTACAACCACGTTTACACCTGAATCTTTCAGGTTGTTTGCGTGTGCATGGCCTTGTGAACCATAACCAATAATGGCAACGTTCATACCTTTAATAATGCTAATGTCAGCATCTTTGTCGTAATAAATATTCATGGCATCCTCAATTCTAAAGTCGATTAAATCTTTTAATGTTTTAAATAATTTTTAAGCTACGTTATTACACATGCAAGCTTTTTGCTCCACGTGCAATACCTGACACACCGGAACGTACTGTTTCTAAAATATTTGTACTTCCAAGCGCCTCAATAAATGCGTCTAACTTACTTCCTGTACCTGTTAACTCCAACGTATACGTTGTATCAGTTACATCAATGATTCGTCCGCGAAAGATGTCGATAAGACGTTTAATTTCTTCGCGCATATCAACACCATCAGCAGAAACTTTAATTAACATCATTTCGCGCTCGATATGTGCGCCTTCTGTAAGGTCTAATAATTTCACCACATCGACCAGCTTATTGAGTTGCTTGGTGATCTGTTCAATTATTTGCTCAGAACCATCCGTGACCAGTGTCATGCGTGACAAGGAATCATCTTCTGTTGGCGCTACAGTTAAAGATTCGATGTTATAGCCGCGCGCTGAGAAAAGACCCGCAACACGAGATAAGGCTCCTGACTCATTCTCAAGTAATACAGATATAATATGTCGCATCAGGCTAACTCCCTCTCTGGTGAAAGGTGCATTTCGTGATGCCCTTTACCCGCTGCAATCATTGGGTAAACGTTTTCAGTTTGATCTGTAATGATGTCCATAAACACTAAGCGATCTTTCATTGCAAAGGCTTCTTTCATTGCGCCTTCTAGATCTTCTGGCTTTTCAATCCGCATACCAACATGACCATAAGATTCTGTTAGTTTCACAAAATCAGGGATAGTTTCCATGTAAGACTGTGAGTAACGTGATTCATAAAAGAATTCTTGCCACTGACGAACCATGCCCATGTAACGGTTATTCAAGCTAATAATCTTAACCGGCGTATTGTACTGTAATGCCGTGCTCAATTCTTGAATACACATTTGAATACTTGCATCACCTGTTACACATGCAACCATTGCATCAGGGTGTGCAATCTGCACACCAATCGCTGCAGGCAAACCAAAGCCCATCGTGCCTAAGCCACCCGAGTTAATCCAGCGGCGTGGTTTATCAAATTTATAGAATTGCGCCGCCCACATTTGATGTTGTCCAACATCTGACGTGACATACGCATCACCATTGGTGATCTCATATAGTTTTTCAATGACAGATTGCGGTTTTATCAACGCGCTGTGACGATCATAGCTCAAGCAATTCAAACCACGCCATTCAGTGATCTGATTCCACCACGACTTTAGTGCTTTCTCACTTTGGCTGCTCTTTCCATCTTTAATCAATGTGATCATATCAGTTAAGACAGTTGCCACATCACCAACAATGGGCACATCAACCACAACGCTTTTAGAAATCGAAGCTGGATCGATATCGATATGGATAATCGTTGCTTCAGGACAAAATTGCTCAATCTTGCCAACCACTCGATCATCAAAACGCGCGCCAACAGAAATCAATACATCACAGTGATGCATTGCCATGTTGGCTTCATAGGTGCCGTGCATACCCAACATGCCAACAAACTGCTCGTCTGTTGCGGGATAAGCACCCAAACCCATTAAGGTGTTTGTGATTGGCGCACCCAAGGCACGTGTAAAATCAATCAACTCTTTAGAGCCTTCACCGAGGACTACGCCACCGCCTGAATAAATCATTGGGCGTTTTGCGCCCAGTAATAATTCAACGGCTTTTTTAATCTGTTTTGGGTGGCCTTTTACAACAGGGTTATAAGAACGCATTACAACTGTTTCAGGGAATACGTAGTCTGTTGTTGCCATGGTGACATCTTTAGGCACGTCCACGACAACAGGGCCAGGTCGCCCCGTCGTTGCAACATAAAATGCTTTTTTTAGCGTTTCCGCTAAATCCTTAACATCTTTAACAAGGAAGTTGTGCTTTACACAGGGACGAGTAATGCCGACCGCATCAACTTCCTGAAAAGCATCAGAACCGATTGCCCAAGTATTTACCTGACCAGTGATTATGACCATTGGAATGGAATCCATGTAAGCCGTGGCAATGCCTGTTACAGCATTGGTTGCACCGGGACCCGATGTCACCAGAACAACACCAGGTTTACCAGTCGAACGGGCATAGCCATCTGCAGCATGCGTTGCACCCTGCTCATGACGCACAAGAATATGCTTCACATCATCTTGCTTAAATAACTCATCGTATATATAGAGCACCGCGCCACCTGGGTAACCAAAGACGTGTTCTACGCCCTCGTCCTTCAGGAAACGAATGAGTATTTCGGCACCGTTCAATTCCACGTTCACACACTCCAAATAATATTCTTTTTTATCAACAACATAACTCAACAGCGTCACAGTGACACTGCCGACCAAACAGGTAAATACCCAAGGCCAAGCAAATTCTATAGTAAAGGCTAAAAATTGCTCTAAGGTCGAGCACTGCAGGTATTCCGAGCCAATATGAGAAAATACTTATAATGGGGCTTCGGGTCAAGTATCGTATTGAAAAAACGTTGATTTTTAACTAAATAGATGAAAAATGATGACTCATTCCACAACACTAAACCATTTTCACGGTATAGTGTCCAAAAACCAAGCCTTAAGGAGCCTAACGATGCGTAATACCTTAACAACCCTGTTGTCTTTACTGTGTGTGATTACAAGCCTTGTCATGACAGAAACGGTACTGGCGAAAACCTACAAGTGGGTCGATGAAAATGGGGTTACGCAATACACGGCAACACCTCCTCCTAAAGGTGATTTCAAAACGATCAAAGCCCCCTCTAAACCTGCCGTTGACCCTGCAAAGGCACAAGGCGAATTTGATAAACGCCTAGAAGCCTTCAATAAGCGTAAGGAAGAAACGGACACCGCGGCAAAAGAAGCCAGTGAATTAGCCGCCAAAAATGCTGAAGCCAAAAAAAATTGCGAGCAAGCGAAGAAAAATCTTAATTTGTTGCAAACAAAAGTGCGGGTTCGATACACTGAAAAAGATGGTTCGACTCGCTATTTAACCAATGACGAACGTGAAGCTAATTTAAAACGCGCCAACGACGCCATTAAGTCTTATTGCAAAAAGTAGCCGTTATGCCCTTAGTAAAATTACAAACGAATCTTGACCTAGACAGTTCAACAACTCAAACACTAATAAAACAGACATCTTCATTAACAGCGTCACTATTAAGTAAGCCTGAAAGTTATGTCATGGTTATTGCTGAAACTTCCTGCTCAATGTTATTTGCGGGGAGCAATGAGCCATTATGCTATATAGAACTAAAAAGCATAGGGCTACCTGAAAACGAAACACCTTCTATCTCTGCTGCTTTGTGTCAATTAGTGAATGATATTGCCGGTATTAATCCTGAACGAATATACATCGAGTTTACAAATGCACCTCGCGCTATGTGGGGCTGGAACAGCGCCACATTCTAAGACAAATCGTTAGCAAATTTTAATTGGCCAATACTAAATATCAGTAAGGCTAAAAAGATATCCTGTCCTAAAAGAATGTATTGTTCCGCACTCAAAGGATAGATGCCGTCGTTAACAATTAACACCATTTCTACCAACAGTTCTCGAATTAAAATAAAACCTGCTAGCCATGTAATAACAAGCGCTATCAACCATTTCATCGATTTTAGTTTCGGAATTAAAACAAAGTAATAAAAACTCCCCACCACGAGCGCAGTCGAAAGTTGTATCAAACGTTCAATATCAAAGTACATTGTTAACGGTCACAATAAGTCTTCAATAAACCAAGCAGAAAATGCATGACGACCACTGAGCCCTGATTTTTTATAAACAGCTGAAGCTTGTTGACGTACCGTTTTCTCGCGCGTTTCGCGGAGTACTGAAATTTCCTTCAAACTGAAGCCTTTAAGTAACAACCATCCTACGTCCTTTTCACTCGACGATAATCCCCATTCATCAAATTGCTTACTGATCACTTCAGACAATTGCTTGCGAGCAGTCATTACATAACTGTTTGGTTTTGCCTGTTGTTCAGATTCCAAAAGCTCTTTTTTCAAGTTCAGTATTTGTATCGTCTGCTGACGTTGTTCATACAAAATCCAAACAACCAATATCAGCGCCAAAACCACAATGAATCCTTCTTTAAAGATATGTGAGAATGAAGCACCATGCGAAAAATCTGTTAGTAAATCCATGCCACTGGCAATACCTACCAATATTAAAACAACTACCAACACGGTTTCTTTGGTTGTTCTAAACATTATGCAAGTGTCCTTCTTGATTCTTCATAATTTCAATGACTTATATCATGGTACATATGTCTAAAAAAAACAATCATGCAGCATTTGCCTGATGTATCTGTGCGCAAATTGAATCATCATTTCAACAAATCATTACAAATGAAGGAAATAGAAATGAATAATCAAATTTACGTCTGGGATCGCATGGTACGCTTCTTTCACTGGACGCTGGTACTTGCCTTTATCATTGCCTACTTAAGCGGCGATGAGCTAGAACTCGTACATGCTTATACTGGATATTACATTTTAGGGCTGATAGCCGTACGCGTTGTATGGGGGTTCATTGGCACACGTTATGCCCGATTTAGCCAGTTCTTATACCCCCCAAGTGCTGCTATCACTTACCTGAAGAACCTGTTCTCCAAACAGACTGATAAAAAACCCAAAGAACACTATATTGGCCATAACCCTGCTGGCAGCTGGATGGTCATTGCCTTGCTCCTCAGCATACTAGCAACCGGATTCAGTGGCCTAAAACTATATGAACTCGAGGGTAAAGGACCGCTCGCAACGACTGTTACAGAATATAGCCAACTTCAACAAATAGCTCACGATGATGAAAATGAACAAGATGAAGACCTCTGGGAAGACATCCATGAGTTCTTTGCTAACTTCACCGTCTTACTGATATTTCTTCACTTCGGTGGCGTTATATTATCTGGGAGGAAACATCACCAGAACTTAGTTAAATCAATGATAACCGGTTACAAAACTAAAAATACTCAGTAATCATTTACTCGCTGCATGCTAAGGGAATAGTGTTGCATTGGGAGCAATGTTAATAATATGTAACAGTATTTTACATTTCTAAAAGTTTGACCTCGATCAATACGCTATTCTACATCTCATCTATAATATAGATTCCAATCGGTTGTTGGGGTAACAACCAATTCTCCAATTATTACATTGAGTGCACTCATGCCAAAAAAAGCTTTAACAACTGCGCCGAATGCTGAAGAAATCATCGACATCAATTCTATTGATGATCTAAAGCACGCATTATGGAATGCACACCCTTTATATGAGTTGCACCTTGGTGAAGCGCTCATTCAACAAAAGTTGCTGAGCCAAGAACAGCTGGCTACTGCGCTTGATGAACAGAAAAGACAGCCAGGTATTCAGCTTGGCGAAATATTAATAAATTTAAATTTTGTAAAGAACACCGACATTTATATGGCCATGGCGCACAAAATGGGCATACCTTGTGTCTCGATAAAAAATCACGTGCCTGAACAAAATGTAGTCTCTGAAATATCAGCAGATATCGCGTTACTGTATAATGTCATGCCATTAGCCATCATTAATAATAAATTAATTGTGGCCATGGAAAATCCTCTTGACCTAAAACTAATTGAATTACTTCAATTTCATAGCAATCATCGTGTCGAAGCCGTTATCGCATCACGTGATGAGCTTAATCATGCCCTTGGCTCCCTGTATGGCTGGCTAGATGAATCGAATATCATTGAAGAAATTGACAACGATGAAGAATTTAACGCCACTGCAACAAATGAGATAAAATCAATCCAAACGATAGAATCTGAGGCAAGCAAACGTCCCATTGTTCGCCTACTTAATACTATTATTCTTCAAGGCGTTTTACGTGGCGCGTCTGACATTCATATACGTCCAGGAAAAGAACATGCTGATATTCTTTATCGTGTTGACGGCGTATTGCAATATTCACGCCGGATAAAGAAAAATTTACTGCAACCCCTGATAGCCAGACTAAAAATAATTAGCCATATGGATATCGCCGAACGCCGTCGCCCTCAAGATGGACATGCACATATCCTTCGTCAAAGTAACAATATTGATTTCAGAATATCTATCATGCCAAGCATTAAAGGTGAAAGTGCTGTAATTCGTATTCTCGATAAAGAAGTTGGTATGCGTCCATTGCAGGAGCTTGGATTTACTGATGTCGATCAAAATAAAATCAAATTATTAATGTCTCACAATCATGGCATGATTCTGGTTACTGGCCCAACCGGCTCAGGTAAATCTACCACGTTGTATGCCATGTTAAATGAATTAAAAAAACGTGGCCCTCATATTATTACTGTCGAAGATCCAGTCGAATATGACATGGAAGGTGTTAACCAAATTCAAATTAGTAATATTATTGATTACACTTTTGCTGAAGCACTTCGACACATTCTTCGCCACGATCCTGATATTATTATGGTCGGGGAAATTCGCGATCTTGAAACTGGTCGTATCGCGGTAAAATCAGCGCTTACTGGGCATCTTGTTCTAAGTACCTTGCATACAAATGATGCCCCCAGTGCAATTACGCGTTTAACTGAAATGGGTATTGAACCATACCTTGTTAGCTCAACCGTATTGGGTATTCTCGCGCAACGACTTGTTCGGAAAATATGTCCTGACTGTATGGAAGAAGATCACAAAACACCTGAGGAAGTTAGACAAATTTTAAATACTGATGCTAAGGATATCTTCTACATAGGCAAAGGCTGTGAAACATGTAATTATACTGGGTACCATGGTCGAACAACGGTGGTCGAACTACTTACTGTAACACCTGAATTAGTTGATTTGATAAATCGAAGTGTCTCAGAAAACAAACTTCGTAAATTATCGATACAACAAGGCATGCAATCGCTCACCGACAATGGCGTCGAGCTAGCCAGACGCGGGCTAACTACGCTGAACGAGGTGTTTACTATCCGCCTTGAATAACATAGTTATTCTCGAATCTGCTATTTTTTGCTAGACTTCAAGTATTAAAACTCCTACAAGGTGTGATTATGAAAGCTTTCATGGCACTGATTTTCCTCCTCATTATTGCTGCAGCAGCCGGCTATTTTTTTAATCCAGAGTTCAAAAAATACGTTGATGACAAACTTATCTATGAAACAGGCGTAAAGAATCATGTCACTTATGGGTATAAATGGAAATCAAAGGACGGTGCTTGGCAATTGACTCAGCAACCTCCGGAGGATGGTTCTCCATATGAGAAAATTAAAGTCCGTGATGACTGGAACGTAATGGATGCACCTGCCGGTCTGAAATAGTAGAATAGCGCTTTCAAGTCACTCTACAGAAAGAAGCCTGATTATGCGTACCTCCCAATTTCTCCTTGCAACGGTCAAGGAAACACCTGCCGATGCCGAAATAATTAGCCATCAGCTCATGATCCGCGCCGGTCTGGTCCGTAAAATGGCCGCAGGCCTCTATAGCTGGCTTCCTATGGGACTTCGTGTCCTCCGCAAGGTTGAGGCCATTATTCGTGAAGAAATGGAGAATGCTAACGCACAAGAAGTGCTGATGCCTGTCGTCCAACCCGCTGAATTATGGGAAGAGTCGGGGCGCTGGGAGCAATACGGCCCAGAGTTATTACGCATGAAAGATCGCCACAGTCGCGAATTTTGTCTTGGTCCTACTCATGAAGAAGTCATTACCGACATGATTCGCCGTGAAATACGCAGCTATCGCCAATTGCCCGCAACTTTTTACCAAATTCAAACTAAGTTCCGTGATGAAATCCGCCCCCGCTTCGGTGTTATGCGCTCACGTGAATTTATTATGAAAGATGCCTACTCCTTTCATTTAGACGACGCTTCACTCGATGCTACATACGCAAAAATGCACGACGCTTACACGCGTATCTTCACCCGCCTTGGGCTCAAGTTCCGCCCTGTTAATGCTGACTCTGGCAGCATAGGTGGCGCCTTATCACATGAATTTCATGTTCTCGCTGATTCTGGTGAAGACGCTATTGCCTTTAGTGATGGCAGTGATTATGCCGCCAACGTAGAACTGGCCAAAGCATTACCGCCTATCGGCGATCGCCCTGCGGCGAGCCAAGATATGACAACCGTTGATACCCCTCAACAACACAGCATTGATGACGTTAGTAAATTTCTTAATATTGGTGCAAGGCAATGTCTAAAAACACTCATTGTTGAAGGTGTCGATAATTCACTCGTCGCACTTGTCTTGCGTGGCGATCATGAACTTAACAATATAAAAGCGGTGAAACATCCTGCTATCGCTGAGCCTTTAGTGATGGCTGACGAAGGTCGAATTGTAAAAGAACTTGGTTGCAAAGTGGGATCCCTTGGCCCAGTTGGTTTAGATATTTTAGTTCTTGTCGACCACAGTGCTGCGCACGTCGCTGATTTCGTTTGTGGTGCGAATAAAGATGGCCAACATTTTACCGGAGTGAATTGGGGGCGTGATCTTGATGAACCTGATTGTATTGATATTCGCAATGTCGTTGACGGTGACATCAGCCCTGATGGTGAAGGCAAGCTTAGCATTGCACGTGGTATCGAAGTCGGTCATATTTTCCAACTTGGTGATAAATACAGCACTGCAATGAATGCCAATGTACTCAATGAAAATGGAAAACAACAAATCATGACCATGGGCTGTTACGGTATTGGTGTAACGCGTGTGGTTGCCGCTGCCATTGAACAAAACCACGATGACAAAGGCATTATTTGGCCCGATACAATTGCGCCTTTCCATGTCAGTATTTTACCCATGAACATGCATAAGTCAGAACGACTACGCGAAGCCGTAGAAACCCTTTATACTGAATTAAAGCAAGCCGGCTTTGACGTTCTATTAGATGATCGAAAAGAACGCCCAGGTGTCATGTTTGCTGACATGGAGTTAATTGGCATCCCACATCGTCTAGTCTTAGGCGACCGAGGACTTGATGCAGGCATGGTTGAATACAAAGGTCGTCGCGATGAAGATAGTCTCGACACACCGCTTGAAGGAATTATAGACTTTCTTAAGGAAAAAATGAGTTCGTAATTAAATGAAGTAAAACAAGGTTCCCTTATGTATAAGCCATTTTTACTTATTCTATTATTTGTCTGGTCGAGTCTTCTGCATGCCTCGACGACAGAAAGACCCGACGCAGAACTGCGTTCTCTGCTAACGAAAGCGATCAATAGTTCTGACAGTTTTGAAGATCGTTTTCATGCCGAAGTTTGGTTGCTCGATATGTCGAGTCGACTGAAAAAGAAAATGCCTAACCCTCGTAAACGTTTGCGTTTACTAAAACAAATTCACTACGAAGCCAATCGAGCCAATCTCGCACCTGAATTAGTGCTATCTGTGATTGAAGTTGAAAGCAATTTTGATCGTTGGGCAATTTCTAGAGTAGGCGCACGCGGTCTTATGCAAATAATGCCGTTCTGGCTAAAAGAAATCGGCAAACCCAATGATAATTTATTTCAACCCAATACGAATTTACGTTTTGGCTGTACCATTCTGCGTCATTATTTAGATAAAGAAAAAGGTGACTTGGTTCGTGGCTTAGCACGCTATAACGGAAGTCTTGGCAGCAAGCGATATTCAAATAAAGTGCTTAATGCTTTAAGTGAACGTTGGTATCGACGCTAAGAGCACACATCGAGCGCTCAAGGAAAATGAATTTTCGCAGCTTGTCCTGCTCTTAGTACCTTATCACCTGCATTAAATCTAATCGTCACAGGATAAGTATCTGTTTCTTTTACAGATTCATAACCTATCGCAGCCAAAATACCATTATATGATTGACCGTTAATTGTCATGGTCACGGCTTCCCCTGTCGCTAGTTTTGTCGCGAAAGAAGACGTTACTGTGCCCACTACGTTATATGTTTTTGTCGCAGCAATACTTAACATTGGTACAGCATTCATGCGGTTAATAACTGCTTGCCCTGGCTGAACGTGACGTTCAAGAACGATGCCATCAAATGGCGCTTTAATGGTACTTTCAATTAAATCACGTTGGGCGTTAATATGGTTTGCTTTTGCATTTTCAAACAGCGCTCGCGCGGCCATTAAACTATTTTCAGCTAACTGTAAGTCGCTATCTGCAAGCACGGTACGTTCATATAATTCTTGCGCTCTGCTCCACTCTCTTTCTGCTTCTTTTAATTTATATTTCGCATCAGTCTGGCTCGCCTTAGCACTGCTTAGGCTGGCTTTAAATCTATCCGCTTGTAAGCGTAATAGAACATCACCTTTTGTTACATGATCACCAACTTCAACGAGGACTTCGTCAACGACGCCTGACACACCAGTACTCATAACAACCCGCTGAGACCAAGAAACTTTACCATCAACATCTGCGGACAAAGCAATGTTAGAAAATGACACTAACATTAAAACAATTAAATATAGCCGTTTCATTTTTGTTCTCCTTGGGTATAAATTTTCTTACCCATTAAGGCATCTAACTGAGCCCAACGATAAGCAATATCAAATTCTGTTTGTTTTAAGAAACGCTGGGCTTCAGAAATCTGTACCATTGCATCACCTAAATTTGTCTTTGTTTCTAATTCATAAAATGCGCGACGTTGGTCAAGGTATAGTTCTCTATAGTTCAGTTGTGCAATCGCTTGTTCACGTTGAGCCTTTAAATTTTTTAATTCTAACCAGATGTCTAATGCTGTTTGTTCGACTTTTGTCCGCTGTAAAGCATAGTTTGCTCGTTCTATTCTTACGTTAGCATGCTCTTTAGCAATACTTGCCCGCGATGTCCCCCCAGAAGAAAGTGGGATATTTAATTGCAATCCAATACGCGCTTTATCACGTGACCCGACTTCTCGATTATTTTCACTTACTTCAAACTCGCCACTTAATGTTGGATTATCCCCTGTTCGTGCATTTTCTAAGCGTGCTTGAGCAGCTTCAAGCCTAGCTTTTGCTGTTCGTAGTCCAGGGTTATTATCCTTTGCCAATTTATGAATTTTATCTATATCAGGGATTGGACGCTTTAACGATGGTAACGCGGGTTTTTCTAGCGTCCCTGGAAGGTGTCCTGGTTGATTCATAGCAATGGCTAGCATAGATCGCGTACTGCGTTGTTGATTATCACTACGATAGCGACGCAATCTTACTTGTTGGTATTTGTTTTCAAGCTCCAACACATCGACATCGGATAACTGCCCTACGTCTTTCCTGTCACGTGCTTTATCCAAAGCAACATAGGCTGTTGCCATATCTTCGTTATCTCTCAAATAAGCCATGTCCGCCAAGATCACGTCAAAATAACTGCGCATTATATCTAAGCGTCGCAAATTGCGTGTACTGGTTAATCCTATTTTCTCACTTTTAATTGCGAAATCTGCTGCTCGAGTTGCTGTTTCGCTTCGACCAAAATCATATAAATTTTTATTTACGTACAAACCAATACTGCTGTCATTATGTGTTTGGTCGGCAATGCTGCTATTAGGCTCAACGTAACGTAACCTTGTTTGTAGTGAGACATTAGTGCCTGTTAATGACTCTGCGAGTAATCGCTCAGATTCTGCAATTTCTAGCGCGGCTTGTGCTTGTTCTATATCAGGATGGTCACTCTCCGCACGCTGCAATGCATACTCAAGTGTAATGGTATCGGGAAATTTTTCTTCTGCAGTAACAAAACTAATAGAGACACTACACATGCTCAAAATCAAACACTGTAGCTTGAGTGTATTAGTTTTTTTCAAGTGACAACCTTAGAAATTATTATTTTTTTCGTAATTCGCGCTTATACTTGGTAAAGCGCATTGTTTTATATTTTCCTTCAGCAACAAACTTCCCTAATTGCATGAATTCTTCTACACCGGACGTTTTACCAATAAAACGTACCACCCGCTTGCCTTCCAAATCATAAAAAGCAATCACCGGCGTGGCGCGAACACGATTTAGTTTAAAAGCGAAATCTTTCATTCTCATCTGCTGGCCATCAAAGTCAGTCATTTCAATATCACCTTCGATATCGATAGCGAACAGGGCAAAATTCTTACGATAAAATGCTTGTACTTCAGGTTGATTAAGCACGGTTTTTTTCATGTAATGACAAAAAGGACATTCATCTTGCTCAAAAAAAAGCATGACAGCTTTCTTGCCTTCTTCTTTCGCTACTGCTAACTCTTCCGCGTAGTCACCAAGGGACTGTTGAAAAAAATGCTCATAGGGATCTTGCGGCGCTTCAGCCTGTACCCCTGTCATGGTAAGTAACAATACTATTAGAATTCTGTGTACCATGTTTAGCATCTGAATTGTCCTTAATCAAAAAGATAGGTTCATAGCATAATCGAAGCGCTGTTCTAGATCACTGTCCTGATGCACAGTTATGAGTACTAACATGCCGCAACTGTTTTATCCTTACAAGCTGTTTTCATGAATGATTCAATCATTTCGCTAGTCAAGGGGCCCACATTACGAGCCATAACGCGGCCTGCAGGCGATACTATATACGTTGTTGGCAGTGCGGGGACAGGCCCTAGCATGTAACTAGCAGCAGGATCTCTGGGACCAGGTAATACGGGGTAGCTAATCAAGTATGATTCAGAAAAATCTATAAGCCTTGATGTGGGTAATTCTTCATTATTGATACCCAATACAACAGCATCTTTATCCTTATGTTTGTCATGAAAATCTGACAAATCTGGGATTTCTTCAAGGCATGGAGGACACCAAGTTGCCCAATAATTCACCACGACCCATTTACCACGATAATCAGACAGTTTATGCATTTGTCCTTTCAGATCTTTCAGGTTGAAGTCGACAACATCATCCTGTCCTGCAAATGACGACGACATAGTAACTAAGAGTAGCGTCACCATCGCAAATAAATTTCTTAACAACATCTTAAAATCTCCAAACATGTAACTAGTGTATGTGTTTTGACCCACAAAATGGCTTTCTGTTCACTGAATTACCATCTATGCTGAGTTCAGCGCCTAGTTATGCGATAATCTGCTCCATTATACTACAGAAACAGATACTTACGGGATAGGATATGCCTGAACAAAACAAAACACGCATCGAAAAAGACAGCCTCGGCAAATTACCAGTGCCGATAGACGCTTGGTATGGTATTCAAACTGCGCGCGCCATCATCAATTTTCCAATCAGTGGGCGTATGCCTGATAAAGACTTTGTGTACGCCCACGTACGTATTAAACGTGCGGCGGCCGTTGCAAACTGTCAACCAAAATGGCTCAGCGAACAGCAACGTGATGCCATTGTTACGGCATGTGACCAAATCCTTGCTGGGGAATATTTAGACCAGTTCGTAGTTGATCGCTTTCAAGCCGGTGCCGGCACCAGCCATAATATGAATTCTAATGAAGTCATTGCCAATTTAGCGAATGTGGCGCTGGGTGGAGAGAAAGGTCAATATAATCTTGTACACCCCAATGATCACGTCAATATGGGGCAAAGTACTAACGACACGATTCCAACTGCAATTCGCCTGACGGCACTGGCCAAGTTACCAAAATTACTCAGCGCCGTTGAAACCATGGCAGATGCGTTCGCAAAACTCGGCGAACAAGAAGCTGATACTGTTAAAAGTGCCCGCACCCATTTACAGGATGCCGTACCGACCACTTTAGGCCGTGAATTCAATGCTTATGCCTGGACTTTGCGACGTATTTCTCAACAGATAGGAAATTGCCGTGATGCACTTTGTGAAATTGGTCTTGGCGGTTCTGCTGCCGGTACTGGTCTAAACACTTCGCCAGATTACATCGTTAATGTCGCCAAAGAGCTTGCAACATTAACCGGCGAACCCATTCGCCCTGCTGCTGATTTGGCCGCTCAAATGCAGTCCATGAACGACGTGCAAGCTTTATCGGGGGCTATCCGTAGTTTAGCGCTTGAGCTAACTCGCATTAGTAATGACATGCGTTTACTGGCATCTGGTCCACGCACCGGCATTGGAGAAATCACCTTACCTGCGGTGCAGCCTGGCTCTAGTATTATGCCTGGCAAAGTTAACCCAGTGATGTTCGAAATGCTCAATCAAGTTTGTTACCAAGTGCTTGGCCAAGATCATGCCATTGCGATGATGACGCAAGCCGGCCAGCTAGAATTGAATGTTATGATGCCGGCGCTCGGTTCCGCGCTCTTTGATGCAATGGAATGGTTGCCCAACGCGATGAATGCAGCCAGTGAGTTTAACCTCGACGGCCTGATTATTAATCGTGAACGCTGTGCTGAGTTTCTACATAGCAGTGTTGGCCTAGCTACCTTGCTCAATACACATATTGGCTATAGCAAGGCCGCTGATATTGCCAAGCTTTCAGAAAAAACTGGCAGACCTGTCCGTGATATCGTTGCCGAACAAGCGCTCATGGACATTGATGATTTTGATGCGATTGTATTAAAGGCAGCCAGAGATGGGATTGTCGAATGACACAAGAAATCATCCATTAATAAAAAAAGCCCCGCATCGCGGGGCTTTTTATTGGAACTGTGTAGATTAAAGATTAACGAGCAAGGTATGCTTTGTCTGTTTCTTCAGTAACACCTACTGCCCATGCACCACGGCCACGAGCATGGCTAACGGCTGCATTAATATCAGCAGATGAGGCACTGCGATCAATATCAAGCGACTGACCAGGGTAAATCAAATCAGCATCTTTAATTTGGTCACGGTTTGCTTTGTAAATCAGTGGCCATTGGTAAGGGTCAGCATAAACACTGCTATCACCTGAGATTTTCCAAAGGCTGTCACCTTTAGAAACGGTGTATACACTTGAAGCAGCTGTTTTTTGAGCTTGTTCACGAAGTGCTTGTGCGTAACCAATTTCGCCTTGACGTTGTGCTTTATTGGCTAATTTAACACATTTGTCTCCACCAGCTTTCTTGGCTTTCTTCATGATTTTTTTAATATCGCGCCATTCACCACCAACACTGGCAGCTTTTTTGCGAGCAGCTTCTGCACCAGCAAGAGCTTTTTCACAAGCGCTTGGACCTGATGGCTGCGCAGCAGTTTGGTTGCCTTTAGGCTCTTCCTGTTGCTCTTGTTGAGTACTTGCACAGCCAGCACTCACTGCAGCAACTACTGTCATCATCGCAATATTCTTTAGAAACTTGTTGGTTTTCATTGTTTTAACGCTCCAAATGCCAATTTTATTGGCCAAATTCATTGTTCTTTATGATGTTAGACTGGCGCTCAAACAAAGTCGCCTATTAATAGTTAAAAACTAGCATCCGTTACATCAACCTGTCAAGCAAGAAACGTGTCCAAGATCTCGTTTTCAGAGACTTTTTTTAGTACTCTGAATTAATTCGCCGACTATAGGCCTACTGACAATCACAAGGTACACTATGTGCAACTAAATAAGCATTGGTTTATATACTATGTCAGTCAAAATCTACCATAACCCAAATTGTAGCAAATGCCGCCTGACCATGGCGTTACTTGAAGAAGCTGATGTGACGCCGACAGTCGTCGAGTACTTAAACTCACCTCCTAGTCGCGAAGAGCTCATCGAGATTCTTACTATGCTCGATATGTCACCACGCGAACTAATGCGTACTCATGAGGCGCCCTACAAGGACAACAACCTTGATAATGATGCATTGAGTAACGATGCATTGATTGATGCGATGATTCAGTTCCCGATTCTGATTGAACGCCCGATCGTCATCAGCAACGGGCAAGCTGTAATTGGTCGCCCGCCTGTTAACGTTAAAGCGATTCTTTAAAGACGATGAACACAATCTTAATCCTGTATTACAGTCGCCATGGTGCGACTGCTGAAATGGCACGACGCATTGCTCGTGGAGTTGAAGAAGTCGATGGCATGCAGGCATCTCTGCGTACTGTCCCTGCAATATCCACTGTTTGCGAAGCCGTTGAAGATTCTATTCCTGAATCAGGCGATCCTTATGTCACGCTCGATGATTTAAAGAATTGTGCTGGCTTAGTCCTGGGCAGTCCTACCCGGTTTGGCAACATGGCTGGCGCAATGAAATACTTTCTCGACTCAACCAGTTCACTTTGGCTAGAAGGTGCCTTGGTGGATAAACCCGCAGCGGTATTTACATCCACCTCAAGTTTACATGGTGGACAAGAGAGCACACTGCTATCAATGATGTTGCCACTAATGCATCACGGCATGATGATATTAGGTCTTCCCTACCCGAACACCGATCTTATGAATACTAAAACAGGTGGCACGCCTTACGGACCGAGCCACTTAGCAGGGACAGACAGCAAACTACCTTTATCCGACGATGAAATTAGCCACTGCCAATTAATCGGCAAACGCATTGCCCGTATTGCGAAATCGCTCGAAGAAAAATAATCGTGACCAGTCGTTTTTATTACATCCTCGCTCTACTTGGCTACTTCGGTTTGTTCTTTTTGCTTTTGTTATGGACTGTGCATCTCGCCCCGCCGACTATTTTTCCCATTAGTATCGTTCTGATTTTTTACGTAGGACCGCTACTCATCCCAATGCGAGGGCTACTGTATGGCAAGCTTTATACACATGCTTGGTTACACTTTATGGCGCTTTTTTATTTTACAGTTGGCGTGATGATTGCGGCTGCGAACGTAGAAGAAAGGCTTTATGCACTAATACAGGTTACGTTCAGCATTATGATGTTTGTTGGCTCGATGATGTATGTACGTTATAAAGCCAGAGAAAAGCGTGCCATGCAAAAGACTAATGAAACTTGATCACAAATAATTTTTAACAAAAGGAACTGTTAATTTCCTTTGTTCCACCAACGACTCTCTATCTAATTTTTCGAGTAAAGAAAATAACGTACTCATGTCTCGCGAGCTGCGTTTCAATATATAAGCAACGACGTCGTTCGGCAATTCCATGCCTCTTGCTTTAGCCCGTAACTGTAATGCTGACGCCAATGATGCATCGTCAAGTGATTCAAGCTGAAAAACTAATCCCCAGGCAAATCTTGATTGTAAATCCTTTAAGCTGATACCCAACTCATTAAGCTTCGCATTAGCCGTAACGATCAAAGAACCGCTATTATCTCGAAGACGATTGTAAAGATTAAATAGTGCTGTTTCCCATTCTTGATTACCTGCAATTAATTCAATGTCGTCAACACATACAATATCAAGTTGCTCTAGCCCATCAAGCAGTTCAGTTGGCATTGACTGGATCTCACGCATCGGCAAATAAGTCGCCTGTAAACCTTGTTTACTTGCAGCATGACAAACCGCTTGAAGACAGTGACTCTTTCCTGTGCCACTCATTCCATGAAAGAAAATAAAGTGTTCACCTTGATTTAATGAACAACGACGAAGCTCAGAGATCAGCTGCTCATTTGTTGCAGGATAAAAATTCGTGAATGTCGCGCCATCACGTAAACCAATATGTAGGGGAAGTTGAACTGACATGACTAATCGCTAGGGCTTAATAGCCGTCGCCACAGTTTGTATCACTGGCTTATTATCGTCCATATAGCTCACTATTCCGATACTCACCATGTGCATGACGTACAACCACCATAACAATCGCCGCTGCGGGTAACGCTAACAATATGCCAAAGAAACCGAACAATTGACCAAATGCGGCAATCGCAAAAATAACTGTCACTGGGTGCAAACCAATTCTATCCCCAACAAGAAAAGGCGTTAGTAAGAAGCTTTCCAATAACTGACCAACAGCAAAGACAACGCCGATTGGCCATAATGCTGAAACGCTATCAAACTGAAATAAACCCGCAACAACGGCTAAACTGACACCAATGATTACACCAAGATAGGGCACAAAACTCAGTAGCCCTGCTAACAAACCGATTAACAATGCATAGTGGAGACCTGCCATCCATAATCCGAGTGAATAAAACAAACTTAAACTCAACATAACCAACAATTGACCTCGCATGAAAGCGCCAAGCACTTCATCTGCATCAGTCGCTAATTTCGAAATCAGTGGTTCAATGCTACCCGGTAGTAAATCATGAATGCGTTTAACCAGTCGATCCCAATCACGCAAGAAATAAAACGTCACAACAGGAATCAAAATAAGGTTTGCTACCACAGCCAGTAACGCGGCACCTGATCCTGTCATCGATTTAAGCATCGTCGCTACAACACCGCCGACCTGTTTCCAATTTTCCTGTGCAACTTGCTTTAACGCACCTATATCAGGGATTTCAGATAAATCTAAGCGTTGTTGTAACCAAGGCATCAAGGTGTGTTGTAACCAGTCAACGTATGCCGGTATGTTTGAAATAAAGACTTGTATCTGTTTCCCTAGCAGCGGAATAATGATCGCCAACAGAATAAGTGAGATGAGAGACAAGCCAACAAAAACCACCAGTACGGCCCATGTTCTAGATAAGCGGTATGTCTCTAGTTTGTCGACTAAAGGATCGCCAATATAGGCCAACAATGCTGCAATTAGAAAAGGTGTCAATACCGGTGCCAATAAATACAATAAAACACCCATCGTCACGATAAACGCAAAAATCAAACCTGAACGTGTATCCGTCACTTTTATTATTCCTTATTCTTTTGCCTGATGCTTAACGGCACGGTGAGTCCAACGGTATACGTAATCTATACCACTATATACTGTGCTAAAAAAGACTAAATAAATCATCCCTTGTAATAATAATCCAGGCATAGCAATTATCCCTATGTGCACAATAACGATTAGTATTAATACAATTTGAGCAAATGTATTAAATTTACTAATAACACTCGGTTCTGCTTCAAATGCAGTTACACGATTGTGATAGATAAGTGCGCCCATAATAATTATTACGTCACGTAAAACAATCGTTGCCACTAACCAATACGGAATTGCGCCCATCCATGCCAGCGTAATATAACAAGAAACTTGTAACAACTTATCGGCTAATGGGTCCAGAACAGATCCCCACCAACTTTGCCAGTTATAATGCCTCGCTAAGTAACCATCAACAGCATCACTTAAACCAGCTAATGCAAATAACACTAGCGCCGTGAAAAATTGTTGTTGTATTAACAACCAGACAATAGGTACGACCAGCACAATTCGCATGACCGTAATAATATTAGGTATAAGTTGATAGTTCACTTTGTTAGCTTAAATGTAAGCAATCGCGTCACAGCAACCTTATTTAATGGCTGCGGGATACTTGTATCGGGGATAACATCGACGGCTGCAAGCACAGCCTTGCTGCTTAGCCTTACTGACTGAAGCAAACTTTTTTCGTCACCTCGTAATTTTATCTTGTAATGAATGCGTTGATTACCAATTGTTTCAGGTTCAACGCTTAATACACCATCAAGTCCTGCCAGAAATTCTTCGCTTCGCGCATAGTCGTCAAGACTTGAAACACCTGTAACCAAAACCGTTACTTCAGTCGCTACATTATTTGCAACCAAAACAAAATTACTCGCAAGCGTTGACGTAACCGCATCTATACCTAAGTTGATTACTGCGGCAAGGCTGCCTTCCTCTGACCAACTATTTTCACGACCAGAAACATTAAGTGTCCACTGCATCTGCCAACGTTGGCTTGATAATTGACGAAGGCGTCCGACTAATACTGCATCCGCTGAATAACGTTTCGATGCCTTAAGGATTGGTTCTTGAAAACGACCCAATACATCTGTCACACCAATGCGTTGTTGATCCTCAAGATCAAGCAAGGGCAAATCAAGTGGAATACCTCGCCGCTTTGCTTGCTCAAGAATAATTTTTGTTATCGCATTGGCTTCACCGCTACGTAATAACTGTCGTTGACCTTGCTGTTCAACAACTATCCACGCCAACGTCGACGGTCGACTACGACTCCAAATAGCTAAACCAATATTGCGCATTGCTGTATTCAACGCTGTCTTATCAAATCGAACCCAAAGATACTGTTGAGTTTGAGCAATATTCGTTTCTGCATCGACGGGCTTCTGTTCGTTGCGATAGCGATATTGTTGTAAAAACTGCGTACTGCGACTTAAAATTTGTGGCACACCAGGTGATAAAGCTACCTGAGTGTTACCAGAAGCCTTAATGAGCACTTCAAGCAAGGCCGATCGAACGGTTTCCTTTCGTTCGGTACGCCCCTGACTTGTCACGGCCAGCTCAGCTTCGTATAGCCCAGTCACTTCTACAGCCTGAACTACTAAGGGCGTTGACATCAAACAAAAGCTCAAAAATATGGTATGGGTAATTCGTGTTATTTTTTGCATAAAAGCGATTATACCTATTCCACAACCTCACGCACCTGAGTGTTTATAGCATTGCACTCCATCGGTCGCCCCGATACCATACGCATCAGCAATGACCCAGCCATTTTTGGGTTTAAACCTTGGAGCTATAAACGTGAGCCAGAAAGACCAACCTTCTAACTCAGATGCAAAATCTTCTTCAACATCATTGAGTTACCGTGATGCAGGTGTCGATATTGACGCCGGCAGCCAACTCATTGACCGTATTAAACCCATTGCTGCTGCAACAAAGCGTGATGGTGTGGTAAGTGGTCTGGGTGGATTTGGCGCCTTATTTGAAATTCCCAGTCATTACAAACACCCTATTTTGGTTTCAGGCACAGATGGCGTCGGTACGAAGCTAAAACTGGCGATTGACCTTAATTTGCACAGCACTATCGGCATTGATTTGGTTGCTATGTGTGCCAACGACCTGATTGTTCAAGGCGCTGAAGCCCTATTCTTTCTCGATTACTTTGCCACTGGTAAGCTTGATTTAGATACAGCTAGCGATGTCATAAAAGGCATCGGCATCGGCTGTGAACAGGCTGGCTGCGCACTAACCGGTGGTGAAACCGCTGAAATGCCCGGCATGTATAGCGAAGGCGACTACGATCTCGCTGGTTTCTGTGTTGGTGTGGTTGAACGAGATGACATCATCGACGGCAGCAAGGTTGAATCCGGTGATGTGTTGCTAGGCATTACATCATCAGGGCCTCATTCAAATGGCTATTCGCTGGTACGTAAGATCATTGAGGTCAGTGGTGCATCATTAACTGATGACTTTAACGGCTCATCGCTGGGTGAAACATTACTCGCCCCTACCCGTATGTATGTGAAACCACTACTCGCGCTTTGCAAGCAAATTGATGTGCATGCTATGGCACACATTACTGGCGGCGGTTTACCTGAAAATCTACCACGTGTTTTACCTAATGGTAGCGACGCTAAAATTGATACCAGTAGCTGGCAACGACCCGCTATTTTTGATTGGTTACAAGAACATGGCAATGTTGAAGATTTTGAAATGCTACGTACTTTTAACTGCGGTATTGGCATGGTTGTCTGCGTTGCCGCCGAGGATGCTGAAAAAGCCATTGCCGTGCTAACAGAACAAGGTGAACATGCAATAAAAATTGGCGAAATTATTGACAGCAATACTGATACGCCCCATGTTATTTTTGACTGACTAGGAAAATGACTTCCACAATTCCGTCAGTGGTAATACTCATTTCTGGTAGTGGTTCAAACCTACAAGCGATTATTGATGCGAGCCAAACAGGCAGGTGTCCAATAAACATTACTGCCGTGATAAGCAATCGCCCCAATGTGGAAGGGCTTGAACGTGCACAAAAAGCGGGCATAGCGGCTGCTGTCATCGACCATAAACAATTCACTGGCCGTGAAGACTTTGATCAGTCGCTCATCAAACAAATTGATGCTTATCAACCTGACTTGGTTGTACTTGCCGGTTTTATGCGTATCCTAACCTCTGAATTTGTCGAACATTACGCGGGAAAGCTTCTAAATATCCACCCAGCGCTGTTGCCAGATTTTCCAGGACTCAACACACATGAACGCGCCATTGAATCTGGTGTCCAACAGCATGGAGCAAGTGTCCATTTCGTAACAACTGAAGTAGATGGCGGCCCTATTGTATTGCAAGCCCGTGTTCCTGTTCATCGAGATGACACCACTGAGCAGCTCGCAGCACGTGTATTGAAACAGGAACATCTCATTTATCCATTAGTGATAAAGTGGTTTGCTGAGAAACGATTGTTACTCGATAATAATGAAGTATTTTTAGACCAGCAAAAACTACCAAAGACGGGTTTAAACTATGCACAGGTTAAGGAAAACTAAATCGATAAACGCTTGGTTTGTACTTCTACTTGGGTGCTTTCTAAGCTTCCCGCTTTACGCAGAGCATGGCTTCGAACCTTTTACCGCCGTTTACAGTGTAAGCCGAAATAATACTGATATTGGTGTTCGCACACACTCATTAGTACGACAAAACAATCACTATATATATCAGGCCGAAATGCATGCAACAGGTGTAGCCAGTTTCTTTAAATCGGGTGAGATTACAGAGACCAGTCAATGGCAATTAAGTAATGATCTTGTCGTTCCACTTAATTATGAATACCGTGATACAGATAATGACGCACGCCATGCCAGACTCGTGTTTAATTGGGAAACAAAGACAGTCACTAATGATGTGGGGAATAAACCATGGAAAATGTCGATTCCAAATGGTGTACAGGATAAATTCAGTTACATGCTTGCACTAATGCAAGATCTTCAACACGGCAAAACAAACACTGAATATAAAATTGCCGATGGTGGACGACTCAAGACATACCGGTTTAAAACACTTCACAGCGAAATCATTACAACGCCACTTGGTGAATTCAACACCATAAAATTACAACGGGTAAGATCCGACAAGAAAAAGCGTGTTACCTACCTGTGGGTTTTACCTGACAGACACTATTTGCCTATAAAAATCGAACGTCATCGAGGTGATAATGTATCCACTATGGTGATTTCTGAATTAAAATAAGAATTACTCCCTCTCAAATTATCATTATTATTCAATGAGTAACGCAAATATAGTTGCAAGCTGCAATTGTTGACGAGCGTCATTAAATTTCGTCTACTTACGCGTAGCAGTAACGACCTCGCGGAAGAATACCCGCAACCCAAAAATATAATAAAGGAAGCAACAATGAACCATTCAAAGAAATTTTTAAAATTAGGTATTGCGGCACTTCTCGCAACGACACCATTATTTGCAACCGCCAGTCCAGCTGACCAGGATGATCGTGCCTTCAGCGGTACGATTGCCTGTGGTGGTAGCCACTTTAATCGTGTTGGTGGTACTGAAGCCCAGCGCACTGCCTACGTTCTAAGAAACTACAATGATTCACTGTCTATCAACATTAATCGTTTAGCTGTTTACGATGCGACTGGCGCTATTCTCGCTGATTTTAATGGCGCGACTTTACCTATTGCATTTAACGGTGTTTTTGGTGGAGGTGACAACAGTATTGAACCATTTCAAACTGCACTTTACTTATCGGCTGATTTAATTGGTGCCCCTCTTCCCAATGCACTACGTCCTATCTCTGTTCGAATTGATTGGTCAGCTGACGCAAAAGCTCTTATTCCAGAGATATCATACGTTCGCAATGCACGACGCCTAGATCAATCTTCTCGAGAGCAAGCACGTGCAACAAGCAGCTGCCGCAGCATTGTAATCAATAAAGGCAAAGGCAACAATAAAGACAAAGATGACGATTAATAAAAGCTAGCCTATCGATGAGGGTAGCCACACTATCGCTACCCTCATTTGATACAATCATCTCCATTAAGACCTCAATTCCCCCGTCAAAATCGACCTACAGCATATAAATGCTGCTAATAAACATCTTTTCTAACCGATGCACGGTTAAACTATCTAAATAGTGCTTTTAGAAGGTGATGCGTATAGTATAACTTAAGGTCAATAATTATAAGATGACGGTATTACTTAATCATCACTATGCCATCCAAAAACAACAACACAGATCATGAGCGTTTCCGTTATATCGATTTCATGGATAAACGGCTAGTATTGTTCGTGTTTGTTGTTATTGTAGGGCTTGTTCTTTCTGCCAATTTACTGCTCTCCGTTGGTAAAACCTCTGAAGTCCGTGATCGCTTGCGCGTAGCAAATCAGTTACTCATTACGACTCAAGAGTTTCAAATTCAATATGATGTTTCTCGCGCAGCCATTAATACCTTTATGTTCTTGGGCAGTGATGAATCATGGGAAGTTGCTAAAAGAGAAACAGAGAAACTCTATGAGCACGCTGAAAAACTTTCCCAAACAGACGCTGCTAAGGTGCATATTCAGAAACAGTTGGTTACCGATATAAGAGTCAACGCTAATGAATACATTCTAAACCTTCCACCACTGCGAGGGATTCGACAAGATAGTCGCGGTGTCATTGAAGGCGTATTAAAATCCACCGAGTCTCAAGCAACCAATAATTATAAAGTAATAACTGGCTTAGGAAATGCCATTCAGATTCTCCGCCAAGAAGACGCCCCCGATAAAGAGCTTATTCTCCAGCTACTATCGGTACAAAACAGATGGCTTCGCGTTATTTCAGAATTTCGTGCTTTACTCTTACTGAGAACCAGCCGCAGTCAACAAGCAACACTCGCTCAAGTAGAGCTCTTTAACAAACAATGGCAAGAATTACTCAGCAGAAAAAACGATGAGAATATTTTAATACAAAATCAAATCTCAGACGTTGATAGAAGCCAAAGAGAATGGCTCCAATCACTTCCGCAAGTGATTAATATCCATATGGGTAAGCGTTGGCGTCGAGACCTTCGTTACATGGATGACAATTTAAACCCGCTTGGTGACCAAATACTGTTATTACTCAACACTTATGAACTTAATGTGGCGGAATACATTGAAGCGACCACTAGCGAGATCCTGACACTAGAAAAGAAAAACATTATTTGGATATTTATAATAATGGGATTAATCATTACTTTTTCTTTAACCATGCTGCTTATTTACACTCGGCTCTTAGCTGCACAACAAAGAAAGAGAATCGATGCCGAAAAAATCAACAGCATGAAGACGGAATTTCTTTCTACGATTAGTCACGAGCTTCGCACACCGTTAAACGCCATCATAGGTTTCAGTCAATTACTTGAAATGAACCTCGATGCGACACTCACTGAGCAGCAGAAATTAAACGTTAATGAAATCAACATAGCAGGGAATCATTTACTTAACCTTGTGAATGAAATTCTTGATCTGAGTGCAATTGATTCAGGTAATATTAATCTGAACATGCAAAAAACAAATTTATACAACGTATTAAACGAAGCGATTTCTTTGTCGAGCAATCTGGCAGAAAAATTCAATGTAAAAATAGAAAAAGATACCTCGTGCTCAACTGAATACAATGTTAACGCTGACCCATTGCGTTTACGTCAAGTACTTTTGAACATTATTTCAAACGCGATTAAATATAATACTAATGGTGGGTCAGTTAAAATTTCTATGCAGGCTAACAGAAGCATGTTCCGAGTTAGTATAAAAGATACAGGTATAGGTATCTCAAAACAGAATATTAATAAATTATTCCAACCTTTCGAACGCCTAGGTCAGACAAATGATATTGAAGGTGCAGGAATAGGTCTAATGGTAACCAAAGAACTCATAGAATCAATGGGTGGAAATATAGGCCTTACTAGCAAAGTAGGAAAAGGTACTACCTTCTGGGTCGACTTAGTTGCAATCACATAGGTTTAAAACACTGCTACTAAGTGATTAATGAGGCATACATGGATATTATTGGACTGATAATCCCTACAACTGTACTTGTGCTTCTAACTTTTTTAGTTAGTATTTCACTTGTTATTTATCGTTTCTATTTAGTCAGAAACAGTCTTGTGCACCCAGGTTACTTCAAGTTCAATAAGGGTGGTAAGCCGCCCAAGCGGCATGAGGCACTTGAACATAACTATAGTAACTTATTTGAAGTACCTATTTTATTTTATACCATCGTTGCCATTGCAATCGCGACTCACCACATCGACCCAACCCTTATTACGCTTGCATGGTTATTTGTCGGGTTCCGTATAGCCCATACATTAGTACATGTACTCTACAACAATGTTATGCATCGGTTATCTGTATTTTTCGCGGCTTATGTAACTGTTGGCATTATGTGGTTTAGAGTAGTAAGTGATATCTTTAACGCTTCAATTTAAAAGAAGATTACTGCTTTAACCGGTAACCTGTCTTAAACATCCACCAAACAGTTATAAAGCACATAATAAGAAATGTTGTCACCACGCCAAGGCTTACCCAAACACTCACGTCAGAAACTTCAAAAAAACTCCAGCGAAATCCGCTGATCAAATAAACCACTGGGTTAAATAACGTCACCGTTTGCCATGCTGGTGGTAACATCTCAATGGTATAAAAACTTCCGCCGAGAAAAACTAACGGCGTAATAACTAATAGAGGGATTAACTGTAGTTTTTCAAAATCGACTGCCCATAAGCCAATAATAAAACCAAATAAACTAAATGAAATACACGTTAAAATCAAAAAAGACAGCATCCATATTGGATGGGCTATATCCAAAGGGACAAAGAACCCTGCTGTAGCTAAAATTACAACACCAATAATAAATGATTTGGTTGCAGCTGCACCGACGTAACCGATTAATATTTCCACAAAAGAAATTGGCGCCGATAATATTTCGTAAATAGTTCCTGTGAACTTAGGGAAAAATATACCAAAAGAAGCATTCGCGATACTGTGTGTTAGTAGTGCCAGCATAATTAAACCGGGCACAATGAATGCGCCATATGATACGCCTTCAACCGATTCTATTCGACCACCAATCGCTGAACCAAAGACGACAAAGTATAATATTGTTGAGATAACGGGCGACGCAAAGCTCTGCAATAAAGTTTCCCATGCTCGTAACATTTCATATTTATAAATAACTTTAATTGCTTGGATATTCATATCTATTGATTGACCAAATTGATGAAAATATCTTCTAATGAGGTTTGTGACGTGTTTACATCTTTAATCAACAACCCTGCCGAATCAATCGCCTTCAAGAGCGCGGCAACGCCCGTTTCTTTCTTTCTCGGATCGTAGGTATAGATCATTGATTGTTTATCATCCGACAGTTCTAGATCCCACTCTAATAATGACTCAGGAATTACTGTTAATCCCTGCTCAATCTCAATCGTTAATAAGCGCTTACCCAACTTATGCATCAATGCTTTCTTATCATCAACAACCAGCAGCTCACCCTTGTTAATAATACCAACGCGATCAGCGATTTCTTCTGCTTCTTCAATATAGTGTGTGGTTAAGATAATCGTCACTCCCGACTGACGTAACCGCCTCACTAATGCCCACATATCTTTGCGTAGTTCTACATCGACACCTGCTGTTGGCTCATCAAGAAATAAAATTGAAGGTTCATGCGACAATGCTTTACCGATTAAAACACGTCGCTTCATTCCGCCAGATAGCGTCATCAGCAAATTATCTTTCTTATCCCACAAAGACAAATCTTTGAGTAATTGTTCGATATATGCCGGATCTGATTTTTTTCCAAATAAACCCCGACTAAAACAAAGCGTATTCCAAACAGTATCAAAGGCACCTATGGTCAATTCCTGAGGGACAAGGCCAATTAGCGCTCGTGCTGCACGAAAATCTTTTACATTATCGTATCCTGCAACTGCAACCGAACCAGCGGTAGCATTCACAATGCCGCAGATAATCGAAATAAGTGTTGTTTTGCCCGCGCCATTAGGACCTAACAACGCTAGGATTTCACCGTCGGCGATATCTAAACTCACATTATTCAAGGCGCTAAAGCCGCTAGCATACGTCTTGGAAAGCTTAGATACAGTTACAATTGGTTTTATCATATCCTCAGGATACAGAATATATACACGTTTGTGTCACTAATATTTTATGCATTAAAAATTTGTTGACCTAGTTAAATATTAAGTTTTAACTAACTAGAATCAAAATTATTTTTTAGCCAACGGCTTTAAGGAACGACTATGAAACTAACTAAAATCAACCCACTGACCGCTGTCGTTATTTTAACTCTTTCGGTTATCGGCTTCGTAAATGCTGCTGATAGCCACCACAAGGCATCACCTTCGTTCAGTGCAACGCAACTATCGGATAATATCTACATGCTGCAAGGCAAAGGTGGCAATCTGGGTTTGCTTAAAGGTGATGATGGACTCTTATTGATCGATGCTGATTACGAAGTCATGTCAGATGCACTAAAAACTGAATTGAATAAATATGGTGGCGTTTCTAAATTAAACTACCTTATCAACACCCATTGGCACGGTGATCATACCCAAGGAAACAAAGCACTCGGGCATCATGCGCAAATCATCTCGCACGACAATGTTCGTGCTCGTTTACTCACCACTCAAGAAATAAAATTATTCAAAATGGTTTCCAAGCCATACCCAAAACATGCGCTCCCTTCAATCACTTATTCAAAGCGTCTTTCACTGCATATAAACAATGAGGATATCGAAGTCGTGCATTTCTCCAAAGGGCATACCGATGGTGATTCTGTCGTATTCTTTAAGAATTCAAACATTGTTCATATGGGTGATCACTTCTTCTCTGGCAAGTTTCCATTTGTTGATGTCGATCACGGTGGCAACGTTTTAAATATGGCGAAAAATGTGAACACGGTTCTAGCGATGATTGATGATAAAACGAAAGTCATCCCTGGCCATGGTCCGCTATCAAACAAAAAAGACCTACAAGATTTCCATGATATGTTGATCGCAACATCTACTGAAGTCCGTACATTAAAAGATCAGGGAGTTTCTTTACAGAAAATACAAGAGAAAGGTTTATCGGCTAAGTGGAAGCAGTGGGAAGCCAATAGCTTCTTCCCCGCTAATGTATGGATAGGAATTGTTTATAGTAGTTTGTAAAATATAAAAAAAGCGGGGGCTAAGCCCCCGCAATAAAACCAGATAAATCTAACCTTTTATAACGATTGCTTACTGACTAGCCACATTGCGTGTCACCATTGCTGCCTGAGCGGCTTGTAACTTATCAATCGCTCTTTCTAGCTGACGTCTGTTACCATTCTTAGAAGCTCGCTTAAGTAAACTTTTCGCTTTTCTAAGTAAAGGCATTGCATCAGTAATGTGAAGATCTACAGGATCGAGAAGTTCAATTGCATCATCCACTTCAGCTAACGCCAATGCTGCATTTACCTTCCTATCCTTGCCTTTTCGCAAACCCAATGCTTTTCCTGACAATGTTATCGCCGAGCTAGCATTAAAATCAGCACCCATCACACGTACAAAACGCGCCACGTTCGCAACTTGCGAACCATTCAACGGCACAATCGCTGGCAAGAAATCGCCATTACGCAAATGACGGTTAGTCGCGTAGAAAGCAACCGCACCTTCAATGGTATTGATTTGATGGCCATGGAAGAAAGGAGCGTTATCCGCTGCTTCGAAAACCACTGGCGCATTGAAACGATTAGCTGCGACTCTTAAGCCTGCCAAACCGTCTCCAATACCTGCGTCAAAACCATTATCAAATGGATTTGCATCACAGCCTGCACTTGGTATACCCGGCACGTCCCCTGGTATCAGCGGTACCTCTGCTAGCCCTTGGTTAAAGCAATTTCCGGCTACGCTAGGATCACTATCAACCTGAGCGATGACATCACCTGCCTGATCGACCAATCTTTCAACTTGAGGAGCGAATGAACGATTATGACTTGGGATGCTGCCACCATTTGCTAATATATCAGCAATATCATGATTTGGTGACACCGCAGGGTCGAACGGGAAGGTTGGATCCGTGTTACTACCACCATCAAGGTGACAGGAATTACAGCTCAATACAGGACGCCCGTCATTAGGTGTGGTGTCAAATACATTAAAGCCCATGTAGTTTAAACGACCACGATCAGCGACTTCATCGACCAGACGAATTGAATCCAAAGGCGCATTCTCTTCTTGTCTGCCTACCGATAACATAAAGGCTTCCATCGCATCGAGCTCTTCCTCCGTCGCAAAACGGAAATCTGGTTCGCGAGGATTACCAAACTCATCAACTGTGTTCGCTGAACGTTCTAGCGTAAGCGTAAAATGCTGAATGATTGCACCGATTGTAAAGTCTCTTAGAGAACCTGTTAATTCACGGCCATTTGAATCAAAGAAGTCTTGACGGAAACCTGTTGGTGTACCATCACCACTCCAACCAGTTCGCTCTGCAAAAACCAAATCAGCTGGGTCGATAGGTAAGGTTCCATCATCAAAAGCCTGCGCAGGGGGGGGTGCTAGCGTTGTGCGAACACTGAGAACATGATTAGGAGCACGCATCGTACCGCGCGTGGTAAAGCTTCCATCAAGCTCACGGAATCCATTGGTATTTTCAAAAATCAAACCAACTTTACGCATCAAAGCAGGTTTTTCCATTCTGAAATCGCCAAACAATGCATTTGCTGAGCCATCCAAGCGATGCGACTGTTCAACAATGAAAAGTGGATCATCATCAGGCAGTGCCGCAATTGTTTTCAGACTCAAGGCCAAGTTATCATTCTCACGATGACAGGTACCGCAATTTCGACCATTGCCATTAAAGGCTTCATTGAAGAAAAGTTCTCTACCTTTATTAATCACTTCGGAATCAACACCGGCGAAAAAACCATCAGGTGTAATACCCGAGGCAGTTGCGCTATTCATCAGTGAAAGCCCCTGTTCTGATTTAACCTGAAGAGCACTTGCGGGGGTCTGTCGGTTTGGGTAATGGTAGACTTTTTGAAACAGTGATGTCGTTCCAAAAAGCACGCCATCTTTACCTGGCTGGCCATCACGGCTTGCCAGCACAATCATATCCACCTGAAAGTTTGATAAATCCTTAACCTTGGCATCCAACCAGGCCTTGTCACCATCAAACTGCAAGCTACCCACTTTGACCATATTGTCGCCTTGTTCAGGTATAACCGAACGGCCATCACCAGGAAGGTTATCAACCAACCAAACATCAGATACATCGGATCCTTCAAGACCTTTTATTCTCACACTGATACTTTCATTCTCTAAATCAAGCTGGGCAATACCTTTTGCCTTGCTAAATTGCTGAGACAATCCACGTGTCCATAGCATTGTAAGGACTGGACCTTTGGGCTTGGTTTCGGCATATGCTGTTGACCAACGCTTGTAGGTCGTATTCAAATTATCAGCTGTGCCAATGCCCGCTACTTCTTTAACTGTATCTTGCTCGGGTAATTGCCATGAAGAAACTGCGACGAGTACATAACTGGCTATGACAACCCCCAAGCCAGTCCCTAACCTAAGTAAATGTTTACGCGTTTTACTTGATTTCATTATTACGCTCCTTGTTATTTATAGTTTTTGAGCAAATCAATTTGATTGTTTATAGCAAACGAACCGCTTGCTCAAATACAACTAACAGAAACAATCATATTGCGGAGTCAATAAGACGCAACAAAAAATACCTAATCCGCAAACGAAAAATTTCGCTAGAAGAAAAGTTACTATTTATTTACGTGCAATTGAAAAAAGGAAAAATTACTGGATTTAAAATACATATTATTTGTCTCCCTACTGCGTTTATTTTATTCCATGTGTTCTCTAACTGTATCCCTAAAAGAAAAGCGGCAATGACTAACCTTGTCTTATGAATCCCCTAATCTTAGAATCAATCTAACAATTTTAACAACCACGATGCAAGTTTATTTTTAATAACAGTACTTGATAAAACAAGTAGGCTTTATAAATAAAAATAGTAATAACACACTGTAACTTTTATGTTTATCTAACTGATTAATTACGTATTATTTTAATATTATCTTGTGCCTAATGACCGCTAACAATACGGAGCAAGCCTTTCTATATAGTGTTTTTATTAAAAAAGTTTTTTATACTTTTATCTTTTTAAAAAACAAAAGACCAGCTAATGCTGGCCTTTTGATTAAAACTAATCCTAAAGTATTAGGTCTTTGGTAGTGTCACACCTTGCTGTCCTTGATACTTGCCAGCACGATCAGCATATGAGGTTTCACACTCTTCATCAGATTCGAAAAACAATACTTGTGCCACACCTTCATTAGCATAAATCTTAGCTGGCAGTGGCGTTGTATTAGAAAATTCTAACGTCACGTGACCTTCCCATTCAGGTTCAAACGGCGTGACATTCACAATAATGCCGCAACGAGCATAGGTCGATTTTCCTAAACAGATGGTGAGTACATTACGCGGTATACGGAAGTACTCAATTGTGCGCGCCAGCGCAAACGAATTTGGCGGAATGACACAGACATCGGAAACGACATCGACAAAACTATTTTCATCAAAGTTCTTAGGATCAACAATGGTCGAATTGATATTCGTGAATATTTTGAATTCATTTGAACAGCGAATATCGTAGCCATAACTCGATGTCCCATACGACACAATGCGTTCAGTGCCGTTATGTTTTACCTGACCCGGTTCAAAAGGCTCGATCATGCCGTGTGAATCTGCCATACGGCGAATCCATTTATCTGACTTAATGCTCATTGGATGTGTGCTGCCTAGTATTAGATTTTGTTGCGGAGTATTAAACCTGAATCGTTACCTTTTGGCAAAGACAAAAAAGGGCCAGAGTTTTTACTCTGACCCCACTTTTACAAACAAATTATACCGCTAAGAAATAACGATATTCGGGAATTTGTTCGCGTAGTCCTTTGCTTGCGTAGATAATTTGCCCGCAACACGGCGTGCAATTTCACAATAAATCTGTGCAATACGGCTTTCAGGCTCTCTGACAACCGTTGGTTTACCATCATCAGTGTCTTTACGAATCGCCATATCCAGTGGTAATGAACCAAGGAAATCAACGTCATACTGCTCAGACATGCTGGCGCCACCACCTTCACCAAAGATATGCTCTTCATGACCACATTCACTACAAATATGGATGCTCATGTTTTCAATCACACCCAGTACAGGCACTTCTACTTTTTCAAACATTTTCAATGCTTTACGCGCATCTAACAGCGCAATATCTTGAGGTGTTGTAACAATGATTGCGCCACTGACTGGTACACGCTGTGCCAGTGTCAGTTGGATATCACCGGTACCTGGTGGTAAATCGATGATTAAGTAATCAAGATCTTTCCATTTAGTATCGTTAATCAGCTGATTAAGCGCTTGCGTTACCATCGGGCCACGCCAGATCATCGGGGTTTCTTCATCGACCAAGAAGCCAATCGACATCGCCTGAATACCGTAGCTGTTAATAGGCTCAAGGCTCTTACCGTCTTCTGACTCAGGTCGTTGGCTCACACCCAACATACGAGGCTGACTAGGGCCGTAAATATCCGCATCAAGGATGCCGACTGAGGCACCTTCGGCAGAGAGTGCCAAAGCAAGGTTCACCGAGGTGGTTGATTTACCCACACCGCCTTTACCAGATGCCACTGCAATCACATTTTTGATGCCTGGGATCTGCTCAACACCCTTTTGTGCTTTATGTGTAGCGATTTTGAAATCTACACTGACTTTAACGTCGCTTACACCATCAACGCTGCCAACCATTTCAGTGAGTTTGTCTGTTAACGTTGCAAAGTACCCTTTCGCAGGAAAACCTAATACAACCTCAATGCTTACTGCACCACCGTCGATATTGATATTTTTGACGGCTTTCGCTGCAACCAGATCCTTTTGAAGGTAAGGATCGATATATTCTTTCAGCTTTGCCTCAACGCTTTCGCGAGTTACTTCTGCCATTGCTCTATTCTCCTGCAAATTCACTTCAAAACACCAATGTCTGATACCTTTAATATCATTAACACTGGAGACTTAATTCGGTTAATATATTAGAGTAACATGATATGCGTATTCCAGACAATTACAGTCAGCTATTATTGACTGTTTTAACTGGGATTTCATAAGACTATTAACCACAACAATAAGATGAAATATGTCTAAGCAACGCCAAATTCTCGTCACCAGCGCCCTGCCCTATGCTAATGGCAGTCTGCATATCGGCCACATGGTCGAATATATCCAAACTGATATTTGGGTACGTTTTCAGCGTATGCAAGGCCACCAGTGCTACTACGTCTGCGCCGATGATACCCACGGTACGGCTATCATGCTGCGTGCTGAAGCTGAAGGCATCAGCCCAGAGCAACTGATTGGGCGAATTCGTGGTGAACGCTTAGCTGACTTTGCTGGGTTTAAGGTCGAATTCGACAATTATCACTCTACCCACTCAGACGAAAATCGTGAGCTGGCAACAGGTATGTATTCCGCGCTAAAAGCCGCCGACAAGATTACCACCCGTACCATTGAGCAGCTGTTTGATCCTGAAAAAGGCCTCTTTCTTGCCGACAGGTTCGTCAAAGGCGAGTGTCCAAAATGTCATGCACAAGATCAGTACGGCGATGCCTGTGAGTCTTGTGGTGCAACTTATGCTCCGACAGAATTACTTAATCCTTATTCAGCTATCTCTGGCGCAACACCGGTCTTAAAAGAATCTGAACATTATTTTTTTAAACTCAGTGAATGTGAAGAATTCTTAACACAGTGGATGGCCGGCGAGTTAAACCAGCATGGCCATGAATCATTACCGATTGAATCACGCAACAAACTACAAGAATGGTTTGAAACCGGTTTAGTGGATTGGGACATCTCGCGTGATGCACCCTACTTTGGTTTTGAAATTCCTGATGCACCGGGTAAATATTTCTACGTTTGGTTAGACGCCCCTGTTGGTTACATGTCGAGCTTCAAACATCTTTGTGATCGTACTGATGGTCTAGAGTTCGATGATTTCTGGGCGCCAGACAGCACCGCTGAGCTTTATCATTTTATTGGCAAAGATATTCTCAATTTCCATGCGCTTTTTTGGCCAGCGACCTTGCACTACTCAGGCTACCGCACACCGGATCAAATTTGTGTACACGGCTTCTTAACCGTGAATGGTCAAAAAATGTCAAAGTCGCGAGGCACCTTCATTACCGCCAGCAGTTACTTGAAACATTTAAACCCTGAATACCTGCGTTATTACTTTGCGGCCAAGCTTAATGACAAAGTTGAAGATATCGATCTTAACCTTGAGGACTACGTCGCTCGCGTAAACAGCAATGTGGTTGGTAAGTTTGTCAATATCGCTAGTCGCACAGCAGGATTTATTGCTAAACGGTTTGATGGCAAACTCGCTGCCAACATGGATGATGCCGGCCTTGCTTTAAACAAAAAATGTCAGGCTGCCAGTGATGACATTGCCGCGCTTTTCAATGATCGCCGTTTCAGTGAAGCCGTCCGCGCCATCATGGATCTTGCCGATGAAATAAACGAATACATCGCTGAACTTGAACCATGGAAAATGGTTAAAGATGAGGCAACATTGGCCGATGCACATTTAGTTTGTACCAGCAGTTTAAACGCTTTTCGTCTGTTAACGATTTACTTAAAACCTATCCTTCCCGAGATGGCAGAAAAGATTGAAGCCTTGTTTAACATCGCGCCGCTGCAATGGACTGATAGCCAAACATTGCTCACCGATCACGCTATTAATAAATTCAAACACCTTGCTAAACGTATAGAAATGACACAGGTAGATGCCATGGTCGATGCTAACAAAGACAGCCTCAGTGAAACAAAAGTAACACCTTCACCCACACGTCATGCTGAAAAACAGCAACATGAACACCCGCCTATAGCAGAAACTATTTCCATAGACGATTTTGCAAAGATCGATTTACGTGTTGCCAAAATCATCAATGCCGAACATGTTGACGGCGCGGATAAGTTATTACAGTTAACGCTCGATGTCGGTGCCGAGCAACGCAATATCTTTGCCGGCATTAAGTCAGCCTATGCACCGGAAGACTTAATCGGCAAACATACCGTTATGGTCGCTAACCTTGCACCGCGTAAAATGCGCTTTGGCATTTCTGAAGGCATGGTATTAGCCGCAGGGCCCGGTGGAAAAGATCTGTTCATTCTCGAGCCGCATGAAGGTGCAATGCCAGGGATGAAAATAAAATAGCCTTATATGTGTATTTAACGCAGAGGTCGCAAAGACGCAGAGTACGCTAAGGAATGCTATAGTCGCATCTTAAACTAACAGACTGCGAGTAAACAATAATTATTGTGCCTAAATACAATAAAATATCTTTTTATTATTTTCTTTGCGACCTTTGCGTCTTCGCGACCTCTGCGTTAGTTTACAGATACAAAACGAGGCATCTATACCATGACTGAATACCTGCTTATATTAGTCAGTACTGTACTGGTGAACAATTTCGTTCTTGTCCAGTTCCTCGGCTTATGCCCTTTCATGAGCGTCTCTCGCAAAGTAGAAACGGCTACTGGCATGGCGCTCGCCACAACCTTTGTTTTAACGCTGTCATCCGTGAGTAGTTACCTTGTTAATGAATATGTCTTATTACCACTCGAGCTTGAATACCTACGTTTAATTGCTTTTATTCTTGTTATCGCCGCTGTAGTGCAATTCACAGAAATGATTGTGCATAAAACGAGTCCGTTGCTTTATCAAGTGCTCGGCATATTTTTACCGCTTATCACAACAAACTGTGCTGTTTTAGGCGTTGCTCTGCTTAATACGCAAAAACAACATACTTTTCTAGAGTCCGCTATTTATGGTTTCGGTGCAGCCATTGGTTTTTCTTTAGTGCTTATTTTATTTGCCAGTATGCGCGAACGACTCGCTGTTGCCGACGTGCCTAAACCATTTAAAGGCGCTGCTATTTCATTAATCACGGCAGGTTTAATGTCTTTGGCCTTTATGGGCTTCGCAGGGTTGGTAAAGGTTTAACGCTATATGCTAACTGCCATCATTACCTTACTTGTCATTGCCGTTATCTTTGGATTGATACTGGGCTTTGCTGCGGTTCGCTTTAAAGTTGAATCTGATCCGGTTGTTGATGAAATCGATAAATTGCTACCCCAAACACAATGTGGCCAATGTACCTACCCTGGTTGCCGTCCTTATGCTGAAGCCATTGCAAATGGCGAGGCAGAAATTAACCAATGCCCGCCAGGTGGTGAACCGACAATCATCGCGCTCGCTGATTTATTAGGTCGTGACCCATTACCGCTGAATCCTGAGCATGGTGAAGTCAAAGAAGAAAAAACCGTTGTCATCATTGATGAAGAAATTTGTATTGGCTGCACACTATGTATCCAGGCTTGTCCTGTTGATGCGATTGTTGGTGCAGCAAAACAAATGCACACAGTGATAATTGACAACTGTACCGGTTGCGATCTCTGTATCCCACCCTGCCCCGTCGATTGTATTTATATTGTGCCTGAAAAAAAATCGGCCAGTAATTGGCAATGGCCAAACCCAGCTGAGATCGAAAAAACAGCGTCCGATCCAGAAGGTTCATCATGAGCCACTCCAACCGGAAGACATTTAACTTTCATGGCGGCTTACATCTTGATGAGCATAAGTCGATATCAACTTCTCGTCCTATCGAAACCGCCCCGATTCCGCCTTTATTAATATTGCCGCTGTTACAGCACATTGGTAACCCAGCTATTCCTTGCGTTAAGGTTGGTGAGAACGTTTTAAAAAACCAATGCATCGCCAATGCCGATGGGCCCGTTAGTACAACACTCCATGCCTCAAGTTCTGGCACCGTCACCGCAATTGAGAAGCGCAGTATTCCTCACCCATCAAATCTGGATGTGATGTGTATTGTTATCGAGACTGATGGGCGAGACACAAGTATTGAGCAATCACATGCCAGTACTGAGGAATATCTATCCCTTAGCCGTCACGATATTCAGCAGCGCATCAAAGAGGCTGGCATTGTTGGACTTGGGGGCGCAGGTTTTCCTAGCCACATTAAACTCAATGCCAATAAACATCTGGTTGAAACATTAATTATTAATGCCGCTGAATGTGAGCCTTATATTAGTTGTGATGACATGCTTATACGCGAGCATGCTGAATCTATTATTAATGGCTTACGCATCATGCAACATGCACTGAATGCAAAGCACTGCATGATTGGTATTGAAGATAATAAAGTTGAAGCCCATGCCGCTTTACAAGCAGCGATTAATGGTAGTGATGATATTGAACTGGTGCGTGTACCGACACGTTATCCTGCTGGTGGCGAGCGTCAACTTATTTACAACCTCACTGGCAAACAAGCGCCTAGCCAAGGTAGGCCATTAGACATTGGCATCGTTTGCCATAATGCAGGCACAGCTGCTGCTGTCGATGATGCCATTACAAGAGGGATCCCGCTGACATCTCGGGTTGTTACATTAACCGGTTCAGGCATTCCTCAACCACGGAATATGCATGTGCGAATTGGTACACCGATTCAGTACTTACTGGATCATTGCCATAGCCCAAAAGAAGATATTGCTAATATCTTAATCGGTGGTCCTATGATGGGCTTCAAACTCAACTCTGCCGATGCCCCTGTCACTAAAACCTGTAACTGTATCTTAGCGACACTGCAACGTGATGCCATTAAACCATCCACACCTATGCCTTGCATCCGTTGTGGCGATTGCGTCGAAGTTTGTCCGGTAAATTTGTTACCCCAGCAACTTTATTGGCATGCGCACGCGCAAGACTTTGATGCCATACAAGATTACAATTTATTTGACTGTATTGAGTGTGGTTGCTGTGACGTGGTCTGCCCCAGTCGTATTCCACTTGTGCAATACTTTAGGTTTTCAAAAACCACTATTTGGCAACAAGAACGCGATAAAGAAAAATCCAATAAAGCACGGCAACGCCATGAGTTACGCTTAGAACGACTCGAACAAGAAAAACGCGAAAAACGTGAACGCCATAATCGAAAAAAGGCGGCCTTGAAGAAAAAACCTGAACAGTCAGATGACCCTAAAAAAGCGGCCATACTTGCTGCAATGAAACGCGTACAAGATAAGAAATTAGCTAGCAACACAAACCCAGCAAATACTGATAACCTAACACCAGAACAACAGGCTAAAGTAGATGAAGCTGATAGGCGGCGTAAAGAACAAAATGCAGATACCAAACCATCATGATCATTAACACACCTCAAGTTGCATCCTCTGCCAGCGTCAGCCGTTTAATGTTGCATGTTGGTTACGCACTGGTTCCAGGAACACTTGCGTACATCTGGTTGTTTGGTGCTGGTGTCTTAATCCAAATCTTATTAGCGTGCTTAACGGCTGTCATCACCGAAGCTGTAGTTTTAATCTTGCGTAAGCGCCCCGTCTTAAAAACCTTAGCTGATGGCAGCGCTTTATTAACCGCCGTGTTACTTGCCTTATCCATTCCTACTATCGCACCCTGGTGGATTATTGTTTTAGGCACTTTTTTTGCTATTTTATTTGGCAAGCAAATCTTCGGTGGCATTGGTTATAACCCATTCAACCCAGCCATGCTCGGTTATGTAATGTTACTTATTTCGTTTCCATTAGAAATGACACGTTGGCCTTCAGCCATTTCTCTACTGGAACAGATGCCAACTCTCCAAACCAGTTTCGATGTTATTTTTAACTCTGGTTTAGGTATTGATACAATCAGTGGTGCAACCCCTCTTGATACAATCAAAACACAATTACGTGCTGGGGCAGATATTCCAGCAACATTAATTAACTCCGATTTTAGTACACTGTTTGGTAGCTTTGCGGGTGTTGGCTGGGAAATGGTCAGCCTAGGTTTTTTATTCGGCGGATTATATTTATTAATGACGCGTCGTATTGCATGGCAAATACCTGTTGCGATGCTAGGCTCACTCGTTGTTTTGTCCAGCGTATTTTATTTGATTGATTCAAGCCAATACATTAGCCCGTTACTGCACTTATTCGGTGGTGCAAGCATGTTAGGCGCATTCTTTATTGCCACCGACCCTGTCAGCGCAGCAACAACACCGCGAGGTAGAATTTATTATGGTATTGGTATTGGTGTCTTTTGCTTCGTGATTCGTACTTGGGGAAATTACCCTGAAGGACTTGCCTTTGCAGTACTGCTCATGAACATGGCGGCACCCACCATTGATCACTACACCCGCCCGCGTGTATTTGGACAGAGCAAAGGTTAACGCATGTTATTCACCCACATGATTCGTACAGCGCTCCTATTAGGTGTATTTGCATTAATCAGCACTTGGTTAGTGGCTATCACTTTTGATGCGACGAAAGAGCCTATTGCTGTCAGTGAAAAAAAAGCCTTATTACGCAATCTGCATCAGCTTATCCCGCCAATAATTCATGACAATGATTTATTTACCGATGTCATCACTGTCAAGGATCCTTACTATCTTGGTAGCGATAATCCGATGCGCGTCTTTCGTGCCCGTGAAAATTCACGACCAACAGCGCTGGCCATTGAAGCTGTTGCACCTGATGGCTACAGCGGTAATATATTTCTGCTCCTCGCCATTCGCTACGACGGTACCTTACTCGGTGTACGTGTAAGCAAGCACAAAGAAACACCTGGGCTCGGTGATGCCATCGAAATTGAGCGCTCAGCGTGGATCACGGATTTTGATAATCGAAGTCTAAGCACAACAGATTCTCATGCTTGGCAGGTTGAAAAAGACGGTGGTGATTTCGATCAATTTACCGGGGCGACGATCACGCCTCGTGCTATTGTTAAAGCAGTGCATAAAACATTACAGTACTATCAGCAACACCGTGACAGCCTCTACGCTGACAGCAACAAACAGGAAAATTAACATGTTTAATCGCTATGCAGACATTACCAGTGATGGCCTTTGGTATAACAACATTGGCTTTGTGCAGTTGCTTGGTTTGTGCCCTTTATTAGCTGTGTCATCGACCGTCATCAATGGTCTTGGCTTGGGCCTTGCGACAACATTGGTATTGCTTGCTTCAAATATGTCTGTCTCTGCCATTCGGCATTTAGTTCGACCAGAAATCCGTATCCCTGCCTTCATGCTTATCATTGCTTCGTTCGTGACGGCCATCGATCTTGCCATGAATGCATGGCTCTATGACTTGCACAAAATACTTGGCATTTTTATACCCCTTATCGTCACAAACTGCGCCATCCTAGGTCGTGCTGAAGCTTTTGCCTCGCGTACGGCGGTCGATCGTGCCGCGCTTGACGGTTTAATGATGGGAATTGGTTTTACGATTGTACTTGTACTGCTTGGCGGTTTACGTGAATCATTGGGGCAAGGCACCCTCTTCGCTAACTCACACCTTATGTTTGGTGCGTTTGCTGAAAATTGGAAAATCATTCTCATTGACGACTACCGTGGATTCCTTCTTGCAATTCTACCGCCCGGTGCCTTTATTGGGCTTGGCTTAATGATTGTGGTGAAAAATATGATTGATGATAAAGTCAGTAAACCTGTTTCCGTGCCAGTTGGCGATATTATAGAACAGCGTTAAGAATAGTGATGAATAATGAATCCTTCTCACAGAACCTCTTCGAGGTTCATTGTGAGTACCCTAACCTTCGTCCCAAAGTTTCAGGGCAATGAATAAAAATAAACGTACTGAAATTTTCACACGTTGGCGTGAACAAAACCCACACCCCACAACTGAGTTAAACTACTCAAGCCCTTTCGAATTATTAATCGCGGTGATCCTGTCTGCCCAAGCAACCGATGTTGGCGTGAACAAAGCAACTGATAAACTTTATCCTGTTGCCAACACACCACAAGCTATTCTTGATCTAGGTTTAAATAGCCTAAAAAAATACGTCAAAACCATTGGGCTCTATAACACCAAAGCCGCCAACATTATCAAAACCTGTCAAATGCTGGTTGACCTACATAATGGCTTGGTACCAGAAGATCGTACTTCATTAGAAGCCTTACCCGGCGTTGGTCGAAAAACAGCCAATGTCGTCATGAACACAGCCTTCGGCCAACCAACCATCGCGGTGGACACGCACATTTTTCGTGTTAGCAATCGAACTGGTATTGCACCGGGTAAAGATGTCGTCGAGGTCGAAAAAAGGCTACTAAAATTTATTCCGGATGAGTTCAAACTCGATGCGCACCACTGGTTAATCCTTCACGGGCGCTATGTCTGTAAGGCTCGCAACCCCGAATGCCCTCGCTGCATCATTAATGACTTGTGCGAGTACCGGAAAAAGCTGAAGGATGAGGCCTAAGGCAATATAGGTTAAACTCTTTGTTTCCATATTCTAAATAAGCCACATCACACTATGTTCGGACAAGATCGCGACCAAACCCGCCAAGTTTTCATTAAAGCTTGGCAAAAACAACAAGCTAATCAGCCTCTTGAGCCCCTAGAAGAGATAATCGTCACGATTGTCAGTCAACACCCTGAGTACCAAGGCCTGCTCACCAATGCTGATAAAGCGCTTGGCGCTGAATACCTGCCAGAAGATGGCGAAACTAACCCCTTTCTGCATATGGGCATGCACATCGCCATACATGAGCAGCTGAGTACAGACCGCCCCACCGGTATCGCCGGGCTGTTTCAACAGTTAGTCATGCTCACAGGTGATGCCCATCATGCCGAACATCGCGTCATGGACTGTTTAGGTGAAATGCTCTGGCTGGCTCAACGCGAACAAAAAATGCCTGATGAACAGACATATATTGCCTGTTTGAAGAAACTTCTGACTCAATCTAGCTAAAATCACGAAACTGCTCACAAACTGTTCAATATTCCGCCTTTAGCAAGAACTTTTTACCACTGGATCTGTCTCAGTTATCACCGGAATGGACGCCTTGTGAAGCTGTTCTCAGCGTCACAATAAAAATACCGGCAAACTATGCAACGCCAATGATGGCATTCTAAGTAAAAATAACTTTGGGAGATTCAAATGTCTAAGAAATTAACTCCAATCGCTGCTGCTCTCGGCACAGCATTCGCACTTTCTGTTGCTACTAGCCCAGTTGCTGCTGATTCAGCGAACCCTTTTGCACAAGCTGACCTCGTCAGTGGATACTCTGTAGCCATGGGTGATAGCCCTGATGAAGCTAAAAAAGCGACTGAAGGCAAATGTGGCGAAGGCAAATGCGGTGCTGATAAAGCTAAAAAAGCAGCTGAAGGCAAATGTGGCGAAGGCAAATGCGGTGCTGATAAAGCTAAGAAAGCAGCTGAAGGCAAATGCGGCGGCGATAAAGCCAAAAAAGCTGTTGAAGGTAAATGTGGCGAAGGCAAGTGTGGCGCTAAGTAATACGTTCTTTACACCATAAAGAACTGCCATAAACATGGCAAATTGATGCCCTGATTTTGGTTCGCAGTTACTATATTAGCAACTGCTTCTAGCTTCAGGGCATTGTTTATTAAAGTAGTAAAAATGTGAAAGCATTCTCTTGTTAAGCGGGTCTTTTACAAACATAATGCGGAAGTCGGAAATTATTCGGTTGGAACTCTAGCAAATAATGACTGTCACATTTACCACGTGGTAGAACTGGGTGTTCCAGTGGTGGTAAATTTTACTACCGTAACCACAATAACAAATTTTATTTTATATATCCTTTAGGAGGCAATACCCCATGTCTAAGAAAATGACACCTATCGCTGCAGCCCTTGGTGCAGCATTCGCAATGAGTCTTGCAGCTGCACCAGTTTCAGCTGCCACAGCTAACCCATTCAGCGTGACTGACCTGAGCAGCGGCTACCAGCAAGTTGCTGATGCTCATAAAGACGGCAAATGTGGTGAAGGCAAATGCGGCGCTAAAGACAAAGCTAAAAAGCACGGCACTGAAGCTAAATGTGGCGAAGGCAAATGTGGCGGCGACAAAGCTAAAGCAAAAGCTAAAGAAGCAAAATGTGGTGAAGGCAAATGTGGCGGCGACAAAGCTAAAGCAAAAGCTAAAGAAGCAAAATGTGGTGAAGGCAAATGTGGCGGTAAGAAATAATACTGCTGTATTTCACTAGGAACTATGAACATGGATAAACAATATCCCGTTCATGGAGCCGGTCTCGGCTATCGACGAACCCTAATGGGTTCGTTGGCCGAGCACTCTCCTGAGCAAGTTAACTTTTATGAAGTTGCTCCGGAAAACTGGATTGGTCTTGGTGGCGCGATGGGCAAACAGTTTCGCGCTTTTACTGAGCAACACGATTTTGTCTGTCATGGTCTTTCACTCTCCATTGGCAGCCCTGCCCCCTTAGACGAAGACTTCGTCAAGCGCGTCGGCAAATTCTTAAAGCAGCATGATATTAAGCTTTACAGTGAACATTTAAGTTATTGTGGCGACGAAGGCCACCTCTATGATTTACTCCCTATTCCTTTCACCGAAGATGCCGTAAAACACGTTGTAGAACGTATCCAGCGTGTTCAAGACATTCTTGGTCAACGCATCGCGATGGAAAATGTTTCCTATTACGCCGCCCCCGGCCAGGAAATGTCTGAAATCGATTTTGTTAACGCCGTACTTGAGCAAGCTGATTGTCTATTCCACTTAGATGTTAATAACATTTACGTTAACAGTATTAACCATCGTTATGATGCAGATGAATTTCTCAATGCGATGCCTAGCGATCGCATGGCCTATATCCATGTTGCCGGTCATTATAATGAAGCCGAAGATCTAATCGTTGACACCCATGGTGCAGATGTCATTACGCCTGTTTGGAATTTGCTCGAAAAAGCCTATGAGCGATTCGGTGTCATTCCAACTTTATTAGAACGCGATTTCAACATTCCTCCTATGGCTGAACTACTGGTTGAAGTCGACAAAATTGCTGAGCTTCAAACAAAATGGACACAGTTGAACGATGAACCCGCCGTCGCAAACATTGGCTAATAAAAAAACCTTTAAAGACTGGCAATATTCTTTTACCTCACATATTCGTGATCCAGAGAATGTTGCCGTGCCTGAAGGGATAGAAGCGCGCCGCATTAAAATCTATTCTGATTTGTTTTACAACAATGTCGAAGGTTTTATCAGTAGTGGCTTCCCCGTTCTTAGAAGCTTATACAGCAATACTGATTGGCACCTTATGATCCGTGATTTTTTTAAAAATCATCAAAATCATACGCCGTATTTTTTGGAACTGTCTCAAGAATTTATCGACTATCTGCAAAATGAACGACAAGCGACTGAAAGTGATTTTCCCTTCATGCTCGAACTTGCTCATTATGAATGGGTAGAGCTTGCTTTAAGCATTGATGAAACAGAAATTGATACCTCAAACATTGATATTGAAGGCGATCTACTTAGTGGGCATCCCGTTATCTCGCCATTAGCTTGGCCACTTAGTTATAATTTTGAAGTCCATAAGATCAGCCCTGAATACATTCCAACTGAGGCCAGCAATCAAGCAACGCATCTTATCGTTTATCGTGACAAAGAAGATGAGGTTGGCTTCATGGAAATTAATGCAGTGACTGCACGCCTTCTCTATTTGTTAAATGAAAATGAAGATTTATCTGGCCACAGTGCTTTTGAAAAAATTGCCATCGAGTTACAACACCCCGACACCAATGCTGTTATTTCCGGTGGGCTAGAAACATTAAATGAACTAAAGCAAAGAAATATTATCTTAGGTGTATCGAAGTAAAAATAATAATTTTAAACGGAGAACATCATTATGAAATTACTACTTGGCTTACAACGATTACTCGATAGTACCCGCGCAATAGACTTTCTTGGCCCATTAGCATTAAGGCTTTATCTGGTGCCCGTTTTTTTAATGGCAGGTCTTAATAAGTACAACTCTTTTGACGACACTGCGGCATGGTTTGGAAATACTGACTGGGGTCTTGGATTGCCTTACCCTGAAGTTATGGCCTTTCTAGCCACATCAACTGAATTAGTTGGTGCGGCCTTCCTGCTCATCGGGTTTGCCGTACGATGGATCAGTATTCCACTCATGATAACCATGCTTGTCGCTATGTTTACCGTGCATTGGGAAAATGGCTGGTTTGCTATCGCTGATGCACAGTCTTGTTTGTTTAACTGTGATGGCGCGGTCGCAGCAGGTGAAAAACTCGCCGCAGCAAAAGATATTCTCCAGGCTAATGGCAACTACGAATGGCTAACCAGTAGTGGTAACTTTATTATAAGTAATAATGGTATTGAGTTCGGGGCTACCTATTTCATTATGTTGTTAATGTTATTCTTTGTAGGTGCCGGTAAATACCTCAGTGTTGATTACTGGATTAAAGAAAGTATAAATAAACATTAATCGCTATCATTCGAACATAAAAAAAGGATGCCATCGGCATCCTTTTTTTCGGACAACGATAATCTTTATAAATCGCGTTTTCTAGCAGCAATCCGTAAACGCAAAGCATTCAATTTAATAAACCCTTCTGCATCTTTCTGATCATAACTGCCATCATCATCTTCAAACGTGGCGATACTTTCATCAAACAAACTATCCGCTTCTGATTTCCGACCAACAACAATGACGTTACCCTTGTAAAGTTTCAATCGAACTGTACCATTCACATTTTTTTGTGATTCATCAATCATTTTCTGCAACATAATCCGTTCAGGACTCCACCAGAAACCGTTGTAGACCAACTCAGCATATTTTGGCATAAAGCCATCTTTCATATGTGCTGCTTCTCGATCCAAGGTGATTGATTCGATCGCACGGTGTGCTTTAATCATTATCGTGCCTGCTGGTGTTTCATAACAACCACGTGACTTCATACCAACAAAACGGTTCTCAACAATATCGTCACGACCGATACCATTTTCACCGCCGACTTTATTCAAATATTCCATTACCGTTGCTGCAGAGGTTGCCTTACCATCAATACTAACGATGTCACCTTTTTCATAACCTAGTTCAATATAGGTTGCTTCGTCCGGTGCTTGTTCAGGTGATACTGTCCAACGCCACATTGATTCTTCTGGCTCTGCCCATGGATCTTCAAGAATGCCACCTTCGTAAGAGATGTGTAATAAATTTGCATCCATCGAGTAAGGTGATTTTTTACCTTGTTTCATTTCAACGGCAATACCATGCTGCTCGGCATAGGCCATTAACTTTTCACGCGAATTCAAATCCCACTCACGCCATGGCGCAATGATTTCCACACCAGGTTTTAATGCATAAGCACCCAGCTCAAAACGAATTTGATCATTGCCCTTACCTGTCGCGCCATGAGAAATCGCATCACCACCGACTTCATTTGCGATTTCAATTAAACGTTTTGCAATCAGTGGCCGTGCTATTGATGTGCCGAGTAAATACTCGCCTTCATAAATCGCATTGGCACGAAACATCGGGAATACATAATCACGCGCAAATTCTTCACGAAGATCTTCGATGTAGATCTCTTTAATGCCCATGGCTTCAGCCTTGGCTCGTGCGGGTTCGACTTCTTCACCTTGGCCAATGTCCGCAGTAAAGGTAACAACCTCACAACCATAAACATCTTCCAGCCATTTCAGGATCACCGACGTGTCCAAGCCACCAGAATATGCCAAAACCACTTTGTTAATTTTACGTTTACTCATAATTATGTCCCGTGCCTTTCCCGCAATATTGCCGGAAAAACAGAAATTTGAAAACAGCGCGAGATTATACCCGACTCGGGCATGAGCAGCCAGAATGACCGCTAAAGATAATTAAAAAGACTTTTTAAGCTGAACATGAACACGACGGTTCAATAAACGCCCTTTCTTAGTTCGGTTCGAATAAGCAGGTTTATGCTCGCCAAAGTACTCAAACTCAATCATTGAGGCAGGCACACCACGTGCCAATAAATACTCTCTGACGGCCAAGGCACGGTTACGAGATAGGGCATAATTTGAGCCCCGATTACCAACATTATCACTGTAACCATCAAGTGATATTTGCTTTATATCTTTATCCGCTTTAACAAATAGCGCAATCGCATCAAGTCGGCGTTTGGATGCCTTATCAAGGGCTGCGCCCCTATCTCCAAACAAAATATTAGTATTACTGGCAGACGCATAGTCCAGTGGAATTAAGCCGACCATACAGCGACGGAACGTCTCCATACCCGCTCTAAAATTGACTGCTGACAGAACCACTTCCACCTCGCCCACACCCGTTTGGCGGCTATGATAGTGCAGTGCTGGACGTAGTCCCTGTTCTAACGACGCCAGAATACGACGTACTTGGAGTTGACTAAAACGAAATGGATCACGCCCACCTTTATAGCTCACTTTGCCTAAATCAATTCCTTCCAAACGATGCTGCCATGCCGATGGCAACGTCACCAAACGTGCTTTACCACCACTTGGCCCGCCTTGATCAATGGTTAAACTTAAGTAAATATTACGTCCAGCCAGACGCACAAACTCAGCTTTGCCATAATAATCAATAGTATGGCTTAAGCGACAAGCCAAAGGTGATGAACTGGTTTCCCAAACGGAGTCATGTAGTGGTGCTTCATACCGCAAGCTATCGGCTGCTGTTATCCCAGATAACAACAAAGCAAGAAGGGGCGAAACAATAAAAATCAATGACTTATGAAAACCACGCACGCTATTCACCTGTAAAAAGAAAATGCTTCTAGTGACTATATCGGTAAAAATGCGTAAATCTTTAGAGGAACTGTGTCTTAAAAGACAAGAAATGATGTCTTTTCAAGGCTATTTTCGAAGAAGGTGACCTCAGTGCTTAGTAACAAACTAAGCACTGATCGCGATAATGTACTTTTAAATTATTTCTTTTTGCTACGACGGAGACGCGATAATAAACGGCGTGCCATTTCACCAAACATTTCTGTTTGAGTTGGGTGAGGATGGATAGCGTTAGCAACTTGCCCCAATGTCATTCTTCCGGACACCATCATGACACCTTCACCAATCAGGGTATCTGCATGGTCAGCTAAGTAATGCACACCGACAACGCGTTGTGTGGCCTTGTCTGCGACAATTTTAATCATGCCCTGCGTTTCATTGGTGATCATGGCTTTAGCATCGATGCTCATTGGCATTTTAACTTCAACCGCATCAATTCCCTTGGCTTTAGCTTGTTCTACAGACAAGCCAACAAAGGCGGCTTCCGGACGAGAGAAGATCACACCTGAATCCATGTCTTGATCATACTGCATGTCTTCGCCAAGGATCGTCATTGCCGACACACGCCCCTGTTGACCCGCTGTATGCGCCAACATCAAGCCGCCAATAACATCACCGACAGCAAAAATATGTGGCACGCTGGTACGACAACGCGTATCAGCCTTAATCACACCCTTTTCAACCTCGACACCCGCTTTGTCCAGCTGCAGTGGTTCTAACATTGGGCGTTTACCCGTTGCCATGATCACGTAATCAACTGTTTGGCTATGTGATTTGCCATCGCTGTCTTTATAAGAAAGCTTCATCGCACCTGGTTTGCCCTTAATTGAAGCAAGCCCGGTTGAGGTTAAAATAGATAAGTTTGGATCATCGTCCAAAATAGCTGTTAGCTGTTTAGCAATTTCAGGCTCTACTTCAGCCAGAATACGATCTTGTGCTTCGAACAATGTCACCTTGGTACCAAAGTCTTGGAAGATCTGCGCCATTTCAACACCAATCGCTCCGCCACCGACAACGGCTAATTTTTTCGGTACACCTTTAAGACCCCAAACTGTATCCGAGGTGAGTACACCGCCAGACTCAACGCCTTCGGCCGCACCTGGAATAGGCGGAATGAACGGTGGTGCACCAGTAGCAATCACGGCACAACCAAAACTAATATGGCGACCATCAGAACCATCGCCTAACGGTGTGCGCTCATGCGAGTTATCACTATTAGCGCTGGTATCAACAAAGAGGCGGTGATCACTTTCAAACGAGGCATAACCTTGAATCACATCAATCTTAACGCCCTTATCTGTTTTCAGAGCCATCTCACCACGTGTTTCTAACACACCGCGACGAGTTGCTTCGAGCGCTTTCCAATCTAACTTAGCCTTCGTCGTACCCATCACACCAAGATGTGCATCATGGGCACGGTCACGGATGCGGTCCGCCGCCGCACGCCATGCTTTTGATGGTATGCAACCACGCCATAAACATTCACCACCTGGCAAAGGCGCATCATTGATCATAGCTACTTTGATGCCATGACCGGCTAAGTCACGCGCGCAATCTTCCCCGCCTGGCCCACCACCGATAACGACAACATCGTAATCCCAATCGCCTTCTGGAATAGCTGGACCGCTTGGCCCCATCCACTCTTCAGGTTGTTCGATCGCTGTTTTTAATGTGTTCAAATACATACCCACTTCAGCACCGTTTACAACACGATGATCAGCGGTAATCGTTAACGGCATGCCTTCCGTACCCGCCGCAGAAATAGCTAAAATTGCTGACGTGCCAGGTGTAGGTATGGCATCGAAATAACTTACGCCCATCATGCCCATGTTGGACACCATGAAAGTTGGGTTGGCGTATTCTTCTGGGGCTAAGCGACGCTTACGTGCACGTGCAACCAAATCACCCCAGCTTTCATTTAATTCTTCAAGGCTACGTGATTCACAGTGACGTAAAACGGGTACCACTAAACCACCGCCATCAGCAGAGACCGCCATACCAATATCAATATTGTCACGCTCAACAATTTTATCGACGGGTTGATATGCCCAATTGATACTTGGGTGTTTCGCCATGGCAACGGCACAGGCTTTCGCAATCGCAACGGTAACTGAAATACCTTGTGCTTTTGCTGCTTTAATAATGGCGCCCGGCTTTGCATTAATCGCAACACGGAACGTTGGCATGGTTAACGAAGCGCTCATTGAATGACTAACCGCTTTTTCCATCGCGGTCATGTCACGACCATGTCCTGGTACCTGAATTTCAGGCATCACATGCGCAGGGACCTGTGCACCTATTTCAGTTGGACGCTCTATCGGTTGCGCGCGACGCACATCATCAGCAGTGATGACACCGTCTGGCCCAGAGCCATGTAAAGTATTTAAATTAACGTGTAATGAAGCTGCAAGCTGACGTGCAAACGGGCTTGCATGCTTGTTATCAGGGCGCGGAGCAGGTTTAACATTGCTGTTAATAGCTTGCATCTGTGTTGAAGGTTTACGCATGGTCGTCGTTGCAGCTGTCGTTGCTTTAGCCACGGCTGCCGAGCCACCTGAACCACTGTGTTCGGTATCCACAACTTGATTAGCATTATCTACCAAGTAAGCCATTGCTTCGCCCACTGCGATAGTGCTGTCTTCTGCCGTCATTGGACCAGACAAGTAGCCTTCGCGGAAGACTTCTACATCCATGACGGCTTTATCAGTTTCAACTGTTGCTACAATATCACCACGTTCGATTTTATCGCCAATGGCTTTTTCCCAACTAACGACTAAACCTTCTGTCATCGTATCTGATAATTGTGGCATTTTAATAATGTGTGCGACACCATCTGGCACATCAATATCTGCTGCAACTTCAATTTCAGGCTTGCCTTCGCTGCCAGCACTTTGTGCAGCTTCTGGTGCAGAGGCATCAGCACCTTGCACGTCTTCTTCATTCGCAACTAAAAATGCAATCGAGTCACCTACCGCAACGGTGCTATCAACGGCTGCCTGTGGACCAGAGAGATAACCTTCACGGAAAATTTCCACGTCCATAATGGCTTTATCAGTTTCAACCGTTGCAACAATGTCGCCACGCTCAATCTTGTCGCCAATATTTTTTTCCCAGCTCACAACAACACCTTCAGTCATAGTGTCTGAAAGTTGTGGCATTTTAATCGTGTAGGAATCAGCCATAATGTTTTTTTCGTTTGTTATACCCGTATCGCTGCTATGCAGCGATACAAGACATTTATCCGGTTATTAAAAGACTAGTTGCCTGGAATCAGGACAAACCAAGTTGTTTTAGTACGGCATCAACTACATGCTGTGCCGTTGGAATCGCCATTTTTTCTAACTTGTGATTATACGGAATCGGTACATTTTCAGCCGACACACGTACTGGTGGCGCATCCAACTCGAAGAAACATTCTTCGTTGATAATTGCCATCACTTCAGAACCAACACCAACAGCCGGTTCTGCTTCTTCAACAATCACCGCGCGGTGTGTTTTAGAAACAGAGGCTTTAATGCCGTCGCGGTCTAAAGGACTCAGTGAAAATAAATCGATAACTTCAGCATTTATGCCGTGTTTACTTGCTAATATTTCCGCTGCGGCTAAACACCAATGCACTGAAATATTGTAACCAAACAAAGTAACGTCTGAACCTTCGCGCGCTACTTCACTGCCTTCAAGTGGCATGAAATATTCTTCGTCAGGCACTTCACCTTTCATGTTGTACATCAGTTCATGTTCATTTATGAACACAGGATCGTTACAACGTACCGCTGACTTCAACAAACCATAGGCTTGACGAGAATTTGATGGTGTCACAACACGTAAACCAGCAATGCCCATGAAAACTTTTTCCATTCTTGCAGAATGCTGGGCACCTAGTTGGTGAGCTGTACCACCAGGAGAACGAACTACGATTGGCGCTTCGAGTTGTCCACCCGACATATAGCGTACTTTCGCAGCTGTATTAAATAACTGGTCCATTGCTAACCATGCAAAGTTTACTGACATGATTTCGATAATCGGGCGTACACCGATAAACGATGCACCAATACCTACGCCGGTATAACCACCTTCAGAAATGGGTGTATCAATGACGCGTTCAGGGCCGTACTTGTCGTACAAACCATTTGTTGCTTTATAAGTACCACCGGCAACACCAATATCTTCACCCATACAAATAACGAGTGGGTCACGAGTCATTTCTTCATCATGGGCACGGCGCAAGGCTTCCCAATACATAAGTTCAGCCATTACTTAGCACCTCCACGAACCCATGGATCGTTTTCAGCAAGAACATATTTATCTAATAATTCTGCAGACGGCTCATGTGATTCTTCTGCAAATTTAATAATGTCATCTTCAATTTCAGCAATGATTTCAGAATCCATTTGCTCGTATTCTTCTAATGTCACGCCACCTGCTTCGATCAGTCGATCACGAAGAATAATGATAGGGTCACGTTTGCCCCACATTTGTTCTTCTTCTTTAGCTCGGTAAGCATTTGAATCAGACATTGAATGACCGCGGTAACGGTATGTCATCAATTCTAAGAAGTAAGGGCCTTTACCACTGCGAACATGGTCGACCGCAATTTTCGCAGCATCATAAACAATATCGATATCCTGACCATCAACTTGCGCAGATGGAATATCGTAACCACTCATTCGCTTATATTGATCAACCACGGCGGTTGAGCGATCAATGCGCGTACCAATACCGTATAAATTGTTTTCACAAATATAAAGTACCGGTAAATCCCAAATCTTGGCCATGTTCATGGTTTCATGGAACACGCCTTGGTTATTCGCGGCATCACCCAAGAAGCAGATGCAAATTTCATCGCCACCTTTTAACTTAATGCCTTTCGCGATACCGGCAGCAAGTGGAAAAGGTCCACCCACCAACGCATAACCACCCATAAAGCGATGTTCAGCACCGAAGATATGCATGGAACCACCCAAACCTTTACAACAGCCTGTCTCTTTCGAGAACAATTCGGCCATCACCGCTTTTGGCGATACACCAGACTTAATCGCATGGATGTGGTCACGGTAACTGGTCATAACGTAGTCATGTCCCGGTCTAGCCGCTTCCAACACACCGTGAGCACAGGCTTCTTCACCTGGGTACAGATGCAGGAATCCACCGATCTTGCGTTCAACATAAGCTTCATAGCAACGTTCTTCAAAACGTCGCGCAAATAGCATTTCTTTTAAAACTCTTTTCTTGTCAGCGGGCTTCATTCGTATCCTTTTACTATCCGTTAACAAATAGGCGCGCTATGATCGGTGTTTTGGCCGTTAAGGTCAAGGTAAAACACCTTCAAATTAGGCGAGCATTTCAATGAAAATTCAAATAAAACAACATCTAAGCACCCCAACAGAGTCTGAACTAAATTCTACTAATCAGCTCATTTTGGTGTTTCCAGCATCAATTAAGAGTGAAAAGTGGCCAAATATCGCTCATAAAGCGGCTTTGAAGGCACGCTATAAACGCAATTCAGAGCCAAATACCCAATTTGAGCTCGATTTGCCAAATAAAGTGTCAACACAAACCAGTGTGGCGGCCATTAGCAAAGATATTAACCAATTTGACTTGTTAACGCTTGCTCGCAAATTAGTGGCTACTCAGTTAAAAAGTAATCCAACAAGTATATCAATCGCCATGCCTGGACTGACGGCTAAGCAAGCAGGTCAAGTCGCAGAGTCTATGTTGTCTGCTATTTTAGCGGCAAATGAAAACATGCCTAGTTTTAAATCTAAGCAGCCGGCTAAACGCCTGTTAAAGACCGTGCACTTGTTTAACCAAAAACAAAAATTAGATACGCGCGTTTGCCAAGCAACAGCCAAAGGCAACAACCTTGCCCGCGCACTCACGACCCTGCCACCAAACGAATTAACACCGGGAAATTATCGCAAACAGGTTGTAAAACTGGCTCGTCAACATAATTGGAAGATGCAATTCCATAATATGGCCAGTTTACGCAAACAAAAAGCTGGTGCCTTTGTTGCCGTTGCACAAGGTAGTCCGGAAGCCGATGCAGGGATCGTTCATCTCCGCTACACCCCAAAAAAGAAAACTAACAAAGCCGCTTGTTCGCTTGTGGGCAAAGGCATTTGTTTTGATACCGGCGGTACAAACTTAAAACCGGCGCAATACATGCACGGCATGCATGAAGACATGGAAGGCAGTGCAGTAGCGCTTGGCACACTGCTCGCTTTATCAGCGTTAAAAGTGGATTTCCCCGTCGACTGCTGGCTAGCACTGGCGCAAAATCATATTGGTCCTAAAGCCTATAAACAAAATGATGTGGTCACCGCCTACAATGGAACTACCATTGAAATCATGCACACTGATGCCGAAGGTAGAATGGTGCTTGCAGATACATTGTCGTTGGCAGCAAAGAAAAAACCCGCAGTCATCATTGATTATGCGACCCTAACCGGTTCATGTGTTGCTGCTTTGGGCACGACCTACAGTGGCGCATTTACAAATCAGGATGGTTTGTTCAATTCCATCATTGATGCAGGTAAGAACAGTGGTGAACGCGTCTGGCCTTTCCCTATTGATGAAGACTTTGACTCTACATTAGACAGCGAAATTGCCGATATAAAACAGTGCACCATCACTGGCGGACCTGACCACATACTTGCCAGTCGTTTCCTGAGCCGATTCGTCGATAAAACACCTTGGCTGCATGTTGATTTATCATCAGGTAATAATAAAGGTGGGCTCGCTCACATTCCTACCGCTATTACTGGCTTTGGAATTCGTTTTACAGTGAACTTATTACTGGAAGAAAACTTGTTGGAAAAAGTTAAGCCTGTTGCTTAAGTAGTTTTTCAGTTTGCTGATAATTAATTTTTGCACCAATGATGTCGAAACTGTCGCGCGCTTGTATTAAATAGTTGCGTGCTGTTTCGCCATCTGTGTGGCGGCCTAATTCGTAACGTAACAAAGCTTGCTCGTAGCGCATATCGAGATCAATCGCTTTTTGTAACCCTTTTTGCCAATGTTTTTTGGCTCGAGATTTTTTACCCTTTAGCCATGCCTCAAGCCCGAGGTAACGATGAAATTGTGGTGAGCCAATCGTATTCGTTTTAGAGTAACTGCGTAACGCTTTCAGAAGAACTTGCATTGGATCTTTCATTACAATAATTCGCGTAGGATCTTTTTCCCACATCCCTAGTAAAACTTCTGAAGCTCCCGCGAGTCCCTCAAGTAGATACTGCGCAACAGCGTCTGAACCTTTGACAACATGCACGGTTCGATCTGCATAAAGTTTAGCCGCATCCATGTCACCGCGTTGATAAGCCGCATGTGCCAATACGCCATTTACCATTGCTTGATCACCAATATTAAGTTTCTCAAAATCAACAAGTTTAAGTTGTTCTTCTATATCAAGCGTTTCACCAGAAGGGATTGTGCTGTACAACTCGCCGGTGAGTCCCCACGCTTGAATTTGTATAATGCCGCGACGGTGGCCTGATTCATACAATTCTTTAAACTGTTTAATGGCTATTTCATGTTTACCGCGGCGATAATTACCCGGCGCCATGGTAAACATTAATTCATCCCAGCGACGATGGTCGCCAACTCGCTTAGCGATATTAATAGCCGGCACGATGGAGTCGTTTATTTCCTGCCAATGGCCTGTTGTCGTTCTGTAAATAGCAGTCACCATCATTGTATATGCCTGACACTGAAGGTTGTTTGTTTGTATCGCCGTTGCACGGGCTAAACGGTAATACATTTCTGCTAACTTATAATTTGGAATCATACTCGCAACAACACATATATTTGACAAACAACGTGCTAGCTCGGGCGACGTACCGGCCTCTTCTGACAAATTCAACGCACGCAATGCGCCATACAAAACAACTGGTTTATCATTGCCCATGTAGGCAATCTGCGCCAGTCGTTCAAGTGCACGCGAAGCACCTAATAATTGTTGCGCACGGGCATGTTCTCGGCCTACATATTTTTTAGGGAACATTCTATGTAGAAATTGCAAACCGATGTCTTTGATAAGCCCTTTAATTAGTTTACCTTTACCTAAATCAGCTGGCTGACCTAATAACGATAAAGCAATCTGCATATGCTCCCTGCTTTGCTGGAAGTTAGCGAGTGAATAGTAAACTTCACCCATTTGTAAATGCCATTCACCACGCATGGCATCTGGTGTAGGCGAGCCCAATTTTCTATCAAGCTCTAGTGCTTGCTCATAAAATTTTAAAGCCTCAAGGTTAGCGAAGGTATTGGATGCCTGATAGCCTGCTTTTACGCAATACTTAAGCGTTCTTCTATCATCACCAACTCGGCTGAAATGATAAACCAGCAAGCTATAAAATGGTGCCAAATTGTCTGGGCTAGAACGTTCATACCATTCTGCTACTGATCGATGTAATTGTTCCCGTTGTGAGAACAGCAACATATTGTAGGCAACTTCACCCGTTAAATACTGTTTGAAAACATACGACTCATCAGCTTGTTGACTCGTTGGGATCATCAAATCTAAACGAACCAGATCATCGACAAATTCTTTAAGCGTTTCTTGTTCTTCCTTCAACGGAAAAATATCTTTCAAGATACTCAGTCGAAAAGCATGGCCGATGACACTGGCAACTTTTAATGTTAATTGCTGTGATGCACCAAGCCGATCGATTCTCTCTGTAATCAGCCCCTCGAGCGTATCAGGCAGATTTAATGAATCGAGATTATTAATGCCACTTGCTAATGTGCAATTGCCTGATTGAATAACTACGGCTTCAGTTTCCAGTAATCGTTTTGACAACTCTTCAATGAAAAATGGGTTCCCCTGCGATTTTTCGTTAATCAGTGTCTCAACTTCGTCGACTAATTTTTTCACGCCAAACTGCTGACAAACCAATTCTAAACTTTCGCTCTTACTTAAGGACGCTATTTCAATCTGCACTGTGTCAGGCGAGGAAATAATGTGGCGGTAAACCTTAGGGAAAGGCTCTGCTATCGGGCGTGTCACAATGATCAGTAAAAGTGGGTGAACATCCTTCATAACCAGTCTTAACAATGACCACGATGCTGAGTCCACCCATTGGCCATTCTCAATCGTCAATAAAACCGGCGTTTCAATGGTTGCCAATTTAAGAATATTGACAATTAAATCATTAATGTTATCGGCTCGGGCTTCACCGCTTATTTGACTGGTTATTTCATTATCAACCAGGTCCAGTGTAAGCATGTCACTTAACAACGGTAATAACCGGACTAACTCTTCATCGTCGGAAAGATAGTCAAGTGCCGCGACTTGACGCGCGGCGGAATCACTAAGGTTTCCCAGAGAAAATAACTGGCTGAGTATGAGAGACCAAACATAATAAGGTGTTGCCGCTTCTATCGCGCTCGCAAAACCTCGCAAGTTGATATATTTATTTTTTTTCGCCTCATTTCGGACTTCGGAAGTCAGTGCTGTTTTACCAATGCCTGCCTCTCCATAAAGGACAGCCGTCCCTGAGATATTTTCTTGTAATGTGCCAAAAAGTTTTAATAAAAGTTCGCGTTCGCGTTTGCGACCAATCAAACTTATTTTGTTGCTACTTGTCGGCGTCTCAGTAATTAACTTTCGTATGGGTTGAAAGTTTGCAATACGTTGCGCTTTGCCTTTTAACTGCAATGCTGGGTGGGGAGAGAATTCGATCTCAGCGCTAGCCGAAAGATACGTGACTTCATCACAAAGAATACCTTTACCTTTGGATGCCTGCATCAATCGCGCAGCTAAATTAACATTGTCGCCCATTAAGGTATATTCTCGGCGCTGCGCATCGCCAATCGTGCCACAAAAAACCCGTCCCGAACTTATTCCTATTGCACATTGCCAGCCTAGGTCATTTAATACTTTTTGCATATCCATCGCCGCGAGCACGGCGCGTACTGGATCGTCATTATGCGCTAAGGGCGGCAAGCCAAGTGCTGCAAGTAAACTTACACCTTTGTCATCAACACTCAGTTTGTTAATACTGCCTTCATAACGATACAGACACCGTTGTAAGTCGTTCATGACATTTTGTGCGACTTCGGTGGACGTATCGATTTGCATGTCGGGAAGGTTTATAAATAAGACACTCACCCTTCTTAATTCACCAAGCCATGCACCTTGCCCAGTACTAAGGCGACTGTGTACTGCGCCTGGAATGTACGATTTAAGTTCGGCTAGTATTTCATCATCAACTGGCGGGAACTCAAGTGGCGCAATCAGTGCTGAAGAACGCGATGCTGTTACTTGCATGGAATATTGGCCGATGTCATCCGCCTCAAAATCATCCGCAACTAATGACCATTTGGACTTGTGACAAACTAAACTATCTGGCGGGCATTCCCCCCCCGCGTCCCCCGCCAACGTCAAAGCAGGGCCGGTGACTGTGAACTCTTTGCGTCCAAGCTTACCGCCAATATGATAACTACGTAGCGGTCCGGCAGAGACTGCAATTTTTAATGCTAACTTTGTACCATCGGGTGCTTTAAAATCGCGCAAAACGGCATGAGCAGCCAAACCACATTGCAGTGCAGCACGCTGACATTCGGCTAGCTCGTGACCATCGGTCGCCGGCCAAACTGCCAACATTGCATCACCGGCAAATTTGATGATGTCGCCGCCATGACTATTAATCGTGGCAATAAGTCGACCGAAGTAGGCGTTGAGGATCTGGGTAAGCTGCTCGACGCCACCAGGTCCCTCTTTTGCAAGACGTTCTGTTAGTGCCGTGAAACCAGAGATATCGGCAAATAGCAAAGCAGTTTCAAACTGTGACTCAGGCTCTAAACCTTGTTTTTGTGCGCACAAGTCTTTAAGTACCAAGCGAGGTACGTAAGCACTGTATTGTTTAAGCACCTCTCCTTGCAACGACCGTCCCCTTGACTATTCCTTATTAAATGATCTAAGAATTTAGCACATACGGCGCTTGCATGCTGTAAATGCATCACAAACTATTCCCTTTCCCACTAGCTATGCTAAGGTAGCATCCCATTATGGCTAAACAATCTAGAAAACAACGAAAAC